>Ga0183101_1001189_pt1 | contig 26971 bp, 28 predicted proteins | sample Biomet3_FD_127790 | JGI IMG/M metagenome (GOLD analysis project Ga0183101, IMG submission 127790) | Microbial communities from bioreactor (seeded with sewage sludge) at LBNL, California, USA - Biofuel metagenome 3 | ecosystem: Engineered > Bioreactor > Anaerobic > Unclassified ...
TAAAGATTTAAACATATCATATATAAAAAGAGGTAATTTTAGTATCAAAGAAACAATTTTGAAAGATGGTTTTGACTATTTATTAGTAGTTGAAAGAGATAAGATTGTTATAAAGGGAGAAGATAGTGCACTATTTTGGCATCCTAATATGTCAGAACTTAAGGTTAAATCAATAAGACAAGGAAATAAGGAAGCCATAATAGAGGCAACAAAATTAGAAGAAGGAAATAGTATATTGGATTGTACATTAGGTCTTGCAGGTGATTCTCTTGTCTTTTCAGCAGTTGTTGGAAAAAAGGGATATGTAGTAGGGACGGAAATTAATAAGTATATAGCTTATTTAAGTAAATGTGGATTAGAAAACTATAATAGTGTAGATGGTAAAAATATAGATAATATAAAGGTTATTAATGAATCATATGAAGATTATATTTTAAAGCAAAGAGATAATAGTTTTGATGTAGTATATTTTGATCCTATGTTTAAAGAACCAAATAGAAAGTCAACATCAATAAATTCCTTTAGGGATTTTGCAGATCACAAAGGATTAACAAAAAATATTTTAATGGAAGCACTTAGAGTATGTGCAAAAAGAGTTGTTATTAAAGAAAGACAAGGCTCTAATGATTTTGAAAAGCTAGGAATAGAAAAATATTATGGCGGTAAAAAAAGCGGTTCAATTATTTATGGAGTAATTGAAAAAAATATATAAAAAATTTAGATGTGCTAAGGTAAGAAGTTTTATATGAAAGGTTTAAATAATAATTAGTTTAGTGTACAATGGGATAAATATTAATCATAGATGAGAGGAAATTGAAATGAACGGAACAAAGAGAAGTAACATTAAAATAGGAGCAACGGTTTTAGTTGTTCAAAAGCAGGATCAACGTACAGGAAAATTGACAGAAGGAATAGTGGGAAAGATACTTACTAATTCACCAGAGCATCATCGTGGCATAAAAGTGATGCTTGAGAGCGGTATTGTGGGCAGGGTGAAAGAGATAAAGTAACAGTTATTATAATATTATTGGTGGATTTCAAAGGTCACGCTTCGCCTCCACCAAATAAGAATTGGAATTTTAATAAAATGGAAAGCCACTGATTTCAGTGGCTTTCTGTGTTTCTTTGATAAACTCTGGCAGAAGATTTTAAGATTTAGAGTTAGCTGTGGTGTGCACTTTTTAGCGATTAATAAATAGAAATAGTTCAATAGTGTATGTTATTAATGATATAGAGTGAGTTTTGTGTTAAATTCTATTAACTTTAATGGTTTATATGGATAAGAAATGTATGTTTTGGTAGAATTATAGAAGGTTGTACTAGTTTTGTAAGAATTTTGTCAGAAGTGCATTCTATAATATGTATATGAAAATATGATCTTAATAATTATATAATGTTTTAAAATATAAGAGTGGGGAGATTGCTGGAGGTAACCTAAGTGAGAAAACATAATAAAAAAATAATATTAATGATAATAGCCTTATTTTCATTAATATTATTAAGTGGCTGTAATAAAAAAGAGATTAAAAATGAAGATGTCAAAGTAACTCTAAGATTGCAATGGCAGGTTCAAGCTCAATTTGCAGGTTATTTCGTTGCAAAAGAGAAAGGGTTTTATAAGGATGAGGGTTTAGATGTAAATATTCAAGAAGGCGGTTATGGAAAAGACTGTATAACTACTGTAAAGCATGGTGCAGAAGAATTTGGAATATCTAAATGGATTTCATTTGTAAATGAAGACAATCTTATATCCATTGCTCAAATAGTAAAAGATTCTGGACTAGTTTTAATATCAAAAAAATCTAAAAAAATAGAAAAACCAGAAGATTTGATAGGTGAAAAAGTAGGTCTATGGTTTAATGGAAATGAATATCCATTATATGCTCTATTAGATAAGTTTCAAATTTCAAAGGATCAGGTTGATATAGTAAGACAGAATTGGGATATGAAACAATTTACTGATGATGAAATTGATGTTGCTTCTGCCATGACTTATAATGAATTATTAAGCCTTTATGATACAGGAAAGTACTCTAAGGATGACTTAAATATCATTGACTATAAAGATTATGGTATTCAATTTCCAGGAGAATCAATTTTTACTTCTAAGGAGTATTATAAATCTCATCCAGATATATGCAGAAAATTTGTTGAAGCCAGCATTAAAGGATGGAAATATGTAATTAACAATCCAGATGAAGCTGCCGAAATTGTTATGAAGTATGATAAAGAAAATAGACTAGAAATAGACCATGAAAAAAAAGAAGTGCGCGAGATGATAAATCTTATTAATGAAGATAAATATAAAATTGGTTTTCATGATCAAGAACAAATGGAAAACGTAGCGAGCTTATATTCAAAGTATGGTATTATAAAAAATTATAATAATATACAAGATATTTATACAAATGAATTTATTCGATAGCTAGCATCAGTAACACTCCCACTTCTTAAAGTGTGAGTTAACGGCTGCACGCTTCTGGATAAGTGAAACTTAATACCATAATAGTTTTGAAAGGAAAAAAATGAAAAGAAAATTAATGAAAATATTACCTAATAAAATTATTAGGTATAATTTAGTTATAATGAGCAAATTTCATATTTGCTTAATGGCTAGTTTTCTAGTTTTATGGTCTTTAAAAAAGGAAAATCACCCCAAGTGTTGAATGATATAAGTGCAAACAATCCACAACAAAAGGAGTGATCCACTTATGTATATTCAACAAGAATGTTTATTTTCCTTTGAAGAAATTTTGAAATTTCAACCAAAATCAAAACTAGAAATGATTTTATCCGAATTAAATTTTGAAAATTTAATTTCAGAATTTACTAAAAAACACACTTCGTGTGGTCCGAAAGGGTATCCTATTCGTGCATTGATTAATTCATATATAGCAATGCAAGTTGAAAGAATACCAACTTTAACAGATTTATCAGAGAAGTTAAAAACTAACCCAATTTTAAGATATAGTTGTGGTTTTGAATTGTTTGGCAGAACTCCATCTCCAGCAACACTTAGTAGATTTTTAGATAAAATATCTAAAAACAATGCTCTAGAAAATGAATTTTATTCTGTTATAGATGAAGCAATTTCTTTAGGAATTATTGACGGCACTGAGGTAGCAATAGATTCAACTAAAATTGATGCTTATGAAAAACCACAACCTAAGAAAAAATTGAAGAATGATGGTGTTTCTGCTAACTGGGGAAGTAAAAACGATACAGATGGTAATCAAATTAAATGGTTTGGTTATAAATTACATATCCTATGTGATTGTAAAAGTGAATTACCATTAAGTATATTATTATCACCAGCTAGCTACTATGATGGCGAATTAGCAATGCCTTTAATAAAAAAGTATCTTAATCGTTACTCAGGAGTTCTTAATACCAAATATTATTGCATGGACTCAGGATACGACCAAGTAAAAAACTATAATTATGTTATTAGCGAAGCTAACGCTACACCGATAATTGCTTACAACAAGCGAAGAGAATATGCTCCACCAGAAGGTTTTAATGAAGACTATCAGCCTATATGCTCTATGGGATATCCACTTACTTACTGGGGAAAGGACGGAAAATATTTAAAATATAGATGTCCTCATGCAGTAGGAAAACTAGAGTGTCTTCAAGGAACATGTTGGTGTAGCGACTCTGACTATGGATATTGTAAAAAAATAGATATAAATGACAATCCAAGACTTATTTATTATCCACCACGTCATTCTAATAATTTTAAATTGCATTATAACAAAAGGACTTCTGTTGAAAGATGTAATTCAAGATTAAAGGGATTGCTTAATACCGATAATCTGCGTTCAGCAGGAATACGCAAAGCAAAAACAATTGCTTTGTTAAATTGTATCGCTTTGATTGCAGGCACAATCTCTGTAAATCGTGTTAAAAATAATAAGTTATCTGTGGCTTAATGATTTGAAATTTAAATAGTAAAAAATAGGTGATTTATTTACCTAGCTTCGCTATCGGCTTTTTTTAAAATTTTTTAAAAGTTATCCACAGATTCAGATATTTCAATTATGAAATATCCTCAATTAATAAAATGCCAAACGGCAAATATATTTTATGTAAAATATTAAATGAATACGATAATGAAAAAGAAGCAGATTTAAACCTTGTAAAAGTTGCAACAAAAAAAATTACTGAAAAAGAACTTTTAAAAGAATATAATGAGAAAAAAACTTTATAAGGAATATATTTTATTAGCAAATTGAGAGGAGGAATTTTATAGAAAAATGAATGAAAACAAATTAATATATGAATATTTACAGAAATACTTTTCACCACAAAAAATAAAGCAACTTGTAGAAGAATTCTCATTTTCAGAACTTCGGAAGTTACTTGGTGAGATGGATATAGAATTTTTTGCTCTCTGTTATTTTCCTAAATACTTTGACCGCAAGTTTGGAAAATTCCACAGGGAGCTTTTTACTGAATTAAAATATATGTTAAACAATAAAGGGTTGATTGAAGCTTTTGGATTGCCGAGAGAGCATGGTAAAAGTACAATCAACTCTTTTTTATTTCCGCTGTATTCTACATTATATAATAAGTCACAATTTACATTAATTATTTCAGCTACAGAGCAAATTGCTATTCCTTTTCTTGATATGATTAAAAGTGAACTAGAAGAAAATCAAATGCTTATTGAGGACTTTGGTATTCAGAAAGGAAACAGATGGAACAATAATGAAATATGGATTAAGACAAGTGGAGGCATTGATTCATGTATAATGATAAGAGGAATTGATGGTTCTTTAAGAGGAATTCACTATAAGCAGCATAGACCAATGCTTGTACTATTAGATGATTTATTGAAAGACGATACAGCAAAATCAGAAACTAAAAGGGAGCAAGTAAAATCAACTTTTACTGATGTTGTATTACCAATAGGAACAAGGGATACAAATATATTAGTAGTTGGAACTATATTAAATGAAGAAGATTTAATGGCAGATTTATTGAAAGGTAAAATTTCAGGAGTCAGAAGTATTAAAAAATCAGCAGTAATAAGTTTTGCAGAAAGAGATGACCTTTGGAGTGAATGGGAAAAGATATATAATAATTTACAAGATGAGGATAGAATAAAAACTGCCTTGTCTTTTTTTTATGCCCATAAAGAGGAAATGCTAGAAGGTACAGAAATATTATGGGATGAATATTTGGATTATTATTATTTAATGTGCAAGAAACAAGCTATGGGTGAAAAATCTTTCTATAAAGAAATGCAAAATGATCCTAGAAGTACAGATGATTATATTTTCCAAGATATTAAATACTGGAGTAGCTTACCTAAATTTGAGGAAATGGAAATTGTGATGTATATTGATCCAGCAATTAAAGCAGGTAAAAGAAATGATTATTCAGCGATAACTATTCTAGGCAGACATAGGAAAACAAAGCAGATGTATATTATAGATGGTTCTTTACATAAGGTGCTTCCAGATGATTTATTTAAAATTGTTATTGAGAAATTAAAGATTTATCCAGTTGAAAAGATTGGATTTGAAGCTACACAAGCACAGAGTTATATGAAGCAGAAATTTGAAGAAGAATTATGGAAAGCAAAATTATATGCTCCTGTAGAAGCTATAAATTCAAAAGGACAAAAACATGAAAGAATTATTACACTTGAGCCTGATGTTAAAAATGGACATATTTTATTTAATTCAGTAAATGTACAATATAACAATCAAGTTAGAGATTATAATAAGAATTGTAAACATGATGATGCACCTGATAGTTTATATGGAGCAGTTCAATTGATTCAAGGTGTTAAGAGTTTGAAGTTTTATGATAGAGGATTGTTGTTTTGATATTGCAGCCTATACATAATCATAAGTGATTATACATTACTGTTAGCTAGTAAATTGCTAAGGACAGGCTACGATTTTTCATGATATTATGAAATCAGGATAAGGAGGGGTGAGAAATTATGGAAGAAAAGTATCTAGAAAATATATTGAATAGAGTTGGAAAAGCAACATTTATAAAATACTATTATGAATTTAAAAATTTAAATGAATTAAAGGCTTCTGACAGGACTGTTGTAGAGAAAATTGAAGAGAATTATACGTTGAAATCTAAGATGTCAAGAACATCAAAAGCAAAGAGAATTTTTAGAGAAGAATTAGAAATTAATGCATTAGAGATTATTATTAATTCTCCTAAAGTAGATTTATGTACTATTGAAAAAGCTAAAAAAATATTGTTAGAAGAACAAATTAAAACTAAATAAAATGTATGAAGTGCCTATATCAATGGATATAGGTTATTTTTATACATATTTTTAGAGAGGAGATGGTATTTTGCAAATAAACGAAAATTTAATATTACAATGTTTAAATGAACTAAATAAAAATTACATATCGAAAAAAATATATAAGGACTATTATGAGGGAAATCATAATATATTAAAGAATTACACAATGCAAGATAGTAGGAGTAACATGAAATTAGTATTCAATTATCCACGCAAATTTGTTGATAATGAGGTAGGTTTTTTACTAGGGAAGCCTGTAAATTGTATATCAAAGTCTGATGATGAAAATATTATAAATTCAATTGATATTAACACTAGTCATTGGGATAAGGAACACAATATAAATTTAAGAAAGCAATCAGAAATATTTGGTGAAAGCTATGAATTAAATTATATTAATGAAGAAGGGGAATTTTCAGCAACTATATTAAATCCATTAAATTGTTTTGTTTTAGAAGATGGAACTGCTGAAAGAAATGCTGTTCTTGCTATACATAAATTTTCAAAGCAATTTGATGATAAGGAATATCTAGATGTTTATACTGATTCGGAAATATTACATTATCAGATAGGAACTGTAAGTGAAACAGGAATTGCTTATTCAGAAGGAGAATTACAGTTTTTAGGCAGCCATAATCATATATTTGAAAGAGTACCAGTAATAGTGTGTCCTGCAAATTCAGAAAAGAAAAGTGGATTTCAGGACATTATTTCTTTATTTGATGCTTATAATGCTTTGAATTCTGATTTAGTAAATGAAATAGCAGATCATAGAAATGCTTATTTAGTAATTGAAAATGCTAAACTTGAGGAAGAAGACTTAGGTAAAATGAAAAAGATGGGAATTATTCAAGTGCCTAATGGTGCTAAAGTTTATTGGCTCACAAAAGATATTAATGATTCATTTGTTAAGAATGAATTAGATAATATTGAAAGAAAAATATATGACCTTATGGATGAGGTTAATTTTAATGAAAACTGGGCATCAAATACTTCGTCATTAGCACTTAGAAATAAACTTTTAAATTTAGAAAATAGAGTCTCAATGAGAGAAGCAATTATGGAAAAGGTAATTAGGCAAAGGCTTAAAAACCTTTTTGTTTTTTTGTCCAAAAAAGAAGGGAAGGTTTATGACTATAGAGATGTAGCAGTTAAGTTTACAAGAAATCTACCTACAGATTTAACTGGACTTGCGGATGTAATTGTCAAACTTGAAAATGTATGTTCACAAGAAACTTTATTAGCATTATTACCATTTGTGGAGAATCCAAAGCTGGAGCTTAATAAATATAAAAATGAACAAGAGCAAATTGAGGTGAGTAGCCAAAATACAATTAAAAATTAATTGAAGTTTAAAACAGGAATTTATTTTATGAATATGCTACAATTTATTAAAAGATAAATTAGAATTTATGGAGGTGACAAAATGAATATTAAAAAAATTGTAATTCCTGTCGTTGGAGTTGGTGCATTATTAACAAGTATATTATTAAAGAAAAAATTGGTATCAGATGTAACTAATGTCGTTTCTGAAGCAGTAACAGAGCCAGAAAAAGCATTTGGTGGTATCCAGTTGTCAAAGCTTAATGAATTAGCAAAAGAAGTTTATCATGGTTTAAGTTGTACTATTGATCAGAGTGGATTTTTAGTTTTTCATTCAAAATCCAATAGAGGTCATCAAACGTTTCATATACAAATGGCATTAGATGAGGCTGGAAAGTTAATAAATCTTGGTGGACATTATCCTGGGCAATGGTGGTCTTCTGCTGATGAATTTGCAAAAAAGGCTAATGAATTATTTACATTCAAGAAATGAATCAAAATAAACGATTAAATGTTAATATAAATTCCAATGTATAAATCATGTCCTAAGCAAGACATTAAACTGCTTTATTTTTATGCAAAAAATTAATATGCGTCTTTAGTTTATATGAGTTAAAGGGGCAAGAAGGAGGAAAAACATGAACATAGAAGAAGTAAAAAATTTCATTAATGACAACAAGGAAAGCGAGGAAGTAAAATCATATCTTCAGGACTTTAATAAACTTAGTGTTGAAGGTATAGAAAATTATGTAACAGAAGACGATGAAGGGAAAAAGTGGTTTGATTCAATTAAAGACAAACACTTTAATAAGGCACTTGATACTTGGAAATCAAACAATCTTACAAAGCTTATTGATGATGAGGTTAAAAAGAAATTTCCAAGCAAAGATGAAAAAGACATTGAAGTTGAAAATCTAAAAGTTGAGATTGAAAAAATGAAGCAAGAAAAACTTCATGAAGCTTTAACTAGCAAGGCTATAAAAATTGCTAGTGACAAGAATCTGCCATTAAATTTGGTGGATTTTTTTATTGCTCAAGATGAAGAAGTTACAGTTAACAATTTAAAAGTTTTAGAAGAAAACTTCAATAAAGAAGTTCAAAAGGCAGTTGAGAAACGACTTAAAAATGAAGGTTATAATCCACCAAAGGATACTTCAGGAAATACATTAACATTAGAATCTATTAAAAATATGTCTCAAGCTGAAATTAATAAGAATTGGGACAAAGTAAAAGAAATATTAAAGAATAAATAATGAAAGGATAAGTGATAAATATGGCAGTAACAAATTTTATACCAACAATATGGAGTGCAAGATTAAATGAGGGGTTCAAAAAAGCATTAGTTTATGGAAACTGTGTTAATACTGATTACGAAGGAGAAATTAAAGGAGCAGGTTCAACAGTTAAAATAAATTCTGTTGGAGCAGTTACAATTGATAATTATGATAAAAGTACAGGAATAAATAAACCACAAGAACTTGATTCTTCACAATCTACTTTAACCATAGATCAAGCGAAATATTTCAATTTTCAAGTAGATGATATTGATAAGGCTCAAGCTAATGTAGATTTACTTGATGCAGGAATTAAGGAGGCATCATATGGACTTGCAAATGTAGCAGATCAATACATAGCAAACTTCTATACAGAGGTTAAAGCAGGAAATACTATAGGGGATGATACAACTCCTATTGTTCCAAGTATTGCAAATGCATATGATTATTTAATTGACCTTGGAGTAATCCTTGATGAAAATAATGTATCTGAAATAGATAGGTTTGTTGTAGTACCATCATGGTTCTATGGATTACTATTAAAAGATCCAAGGTATACAAAAGAAATTGATATTATGAGAACTGGTTTTGTTGGGAATATTGATAATATGGCAGTATATAAATCAAATAATGTTCCTAATACATCAGGAGAAAAATATAAGATAATAGCAGGTCAAAAGTCTGCAATTTCATTTGCTGGACAAGTTGATTCTGTTGAAGCTTATAGACCAGAATCACAATTTAGTGATGCAGTAAAAGGACTTCAAGTTTATGGTGCAAAATGTATCAAGCCTGAAGGAATTGCTGTACTTACTGCAAATAGAAAATAATAAATTTATGGGTGTCCTTTTGGATGCCCTAATTTATTTTTATGGAGGTGTAATAGATGTGGTTCTTAAATAAAGAAACAGGATTAAAGTGGGAAGTACATAATAAAGATTTGATTAAAAGGCTTAAAACTCATGAAACTTATGAAGTTATAAAAGAAAAAGATGCTATTGATTATTCTAAAATGGCATACAAGGAACTGATAGAATTTGCAAAGACAAAAGGAATAAATGCAATTGGATTTAAGAAACATGAAATAGTTGAGAAACTAAATGGATTGGAGGAATGATTTATGCTTGAACTTATTAAATTATTGCTTGGAATAGATAGTTCAGATATATCAAAGGATAGTATTTTAAATCATTATTTGAACAAAGCAAGAAATATTATTTTAGGGTACTGCAATGTGGAATTATTAGATTCAAAATATGATGAAATAATAACTGATTATGCAGTTTACTTATACAAGAATAAAGATTTAGAAGGAATAGAAAGTAAAACAGAAGGAGAAAAAAGTGTAAATATACAAATAGGAATTCCTGAAAATATTAAAATGGCTTTGCCGCTTCCTAAAATAAAGGTTGGTGCATATTAATGTTTAATGATACAGAAATAAAGATATTATCAAATTCAGATAATACAACAATATTAAAAACTGAATATGCAGATGTACAGCCATTTTTAAAAACTTATACCTTTGAGAATGGCTTTAGTATTTTAACTACAATGAGAGCTTTTTGTGATAAAGAAAGCATTATAAATGAAACAGGCTATGTACTTATTAATAATGATAAGTATAAGGCTATAGATATTAAAATATGGGATACATATAAAGAAGCATTTTTATATAAATGTAAAAAATGATTAGGCAGGTGATAGTTATTGATAGGATTAGAAGATAACATAGATTTTTTTATAAATGAATTTGGTGAAAACATAGAACATAATGGAATTGTAGAAACTGCAATTATTAAAGATGCAGTAGAAAATATAAATTTCTATGATGAAAAGATAATTATATGCACATTTCCTATAAGTACAGGAAACATAGTGAAGTATAAAAATGATACATATTTTATAAATAGTGAAGTGGATATAAATAAGAATACATTTAAGGCTAGACTTAAAAAGAGCAATTACATAATAAAATTAACAGTAAATAATGAAATTAATGAATATCCTGTGTTACTTGAAACATCAGCACAAGGTGTAAATAGCAATAAATATTTTAGTGTTCCAGCTGGTCAGGCACAGGTTATGTTTGAAGATACAGAAGAATTAAGAAGTCTTGTTATGGTATATAATACTAGGTTTATTGCTTCAAAGACTCCATATAAAATAACATCCTATGATTTATCTATAAATGGATTTATAACAATAATTGGAGAAAAGGATACAGTATCCGTAGATGATGATTTAACAAATGAAGTTCCAAATAGATGGAGCAATGGTAATTCAAGATATATTATAACCAATATAAATGAAACAGAAAGTTTATCACAAGGAGAAATATTGAAAATAAGTCCACAAGTTTTTGATAGAGAGAAGAATATTATAATAGCTTCAAGTTTAAATTATTCTTCAAATAATACAGCTGTTGCAACAGTTAATACTTCTGGAGAAATTTCAGCAGTTGCTTCAGGCGAAAGTATTATAAAAATAACAGGTTCATCAGCTGTAGGATATCTAGTGGTTGGAGTAGATGTTATGCCAGTATCTATTGATAATCATATTATAAATATTTCAGGAAGTAGTACCATTGTTTTAAATGGACAACAGACCTATACAGTAAGTGTAACTAATAATCTGCCAGTAACATGGACTTTAAAAAGTGTATATTCTGGTGGAACAGCAGGTGGCACAATTGTAAGCCAAACAACTAGTTCATGTGTTGCAAAACGTACAACTACAGGTGCGTTTAGGATTATAGCAACAATTAAAGATACAAATAAATCACAAGAAATGATTATAAACTAGGCTTGAAATTATACAAGCCTTTATTTTTTTTGAATAAATTAAATGGGAATAAGAGAAAGGGGAATGAGTGTTATGGGTAACAATCACATAGATTATTTATTAAGTTTACATATTTTAAATGAATTAAAGGAGAAAAATTTAATTACTGAGGAGGAATTTATTGCTATAGATAATGAAAATAAAAAGTCCTTCAAAGTGGCTGATAATCAATACTTTAACTTGATTATATGTTAAAGCAGATATAACATGAAAGTACAAAAAGAATATAAAAATTAAAGAATTCTAAGGAGGATTTTTATGGCAGTTCAAGCAAAGAAAAAAGTAGTTGAAGTTATTCCAACCAAAGCTTATGAGCAAGCAAATGGTGAAGTTGTAGTTAAAAAGAAAAGGGTTTGTGCCTACTGTAGAGTTAGTACAAGCAATGAGGAGCAATTAGAGAGTTATGAAAACCAAGTAAGTTATTACACAAATTATATTCAAAGCAAATCTGAATGGAACTATGTAGATATATATGCTGATGAAGGTATTTCAGGAACAGGAACTAAAAATAGAACTGAATTTTTAAGAATGATAAAGGATGCTAAAGAAGGAAAAATTGATTTAATCCTTACAAAGTCAATTTCAAGATTTGCACGTAATACAATGGATTTGCTTAAATATGTAAGGGAACTTAAAGAAAGAGGCATTGCTGTATTATTTGAAAAAGAGAATATAAATACCTTAGAAAGTAGTGGTGAGGTTTTCCTTACCATATTTTCTTCCATAGCCCAAGATGAAAGCAGAAATATTTCAGAAAACTCAAGGTGGGGAATAGTAAAAGGCTTTAAAGATGGAAAGGTGCTTTGCAATACCAATAGATTTCTGGGCTATGACAAAGATGAAAACGGAGAATTAATTATAAATGAAAAGGAAGCCGAGATTGTAAGAAGAATTTTTAATGAATATCTTGAAGGCAAGAGTTTTGTTGGCATTGCTAAAGGACTTGAAAAAGATAATATACTTACAGCCGCAGGAAATAAAAAATGGTGGGATTCAACAGTAGCAGGAATATTAGCAAATGAAAAATATTGTGGAACATTATTGCAACAAAAAACTATAACTATAGATTTCCTTACACATAAAAGAGTTAAAAATAAGGGGATTGATAAACAATATATGATAGAAGATAACCATGAACCAATAATATCAAAAGAAGTATTTAATAAGGTTCAAGAGGAACGAGAAAGAAGGTCAGTAAAAGTAGGAAATATGCCTGATGATAGAATTAAGTATTCCAATAAATACCCTTTCAGTAGCAAAGTAATATGCGGAGATTGTGGAAGCGTATTTAGGAGAAGAACTTGGAACAGCAATAATACTTCAAAGAAAAATGTATGGCAATGTAAAACATATATTCAAAAAGGAAAAGCAGTTTGTACAGCAAAATCAGTAGATGAGAAAGTCTTAGAAAATGCATTTGTAGATGTATTTAATAAACTAAAAGAGGACAGTGAAGGCTTTGTTGAGACATTAGCTAAAAATATAGAAAAGATATTATTAAAAAGAGCTGAGAATACTGATTTGATAGAAACAGACAGAAGGATTCAAGAATTAAAAGAAGAGTTAAAAGGAATTATAAAGTTACAAACTAAAGGGCAAATGGATGAGGAAGTATATAATGAAGAGTATTCTAGAATTTCAAATGAATTAGAAAGCTTAAGACAGGATAAATCTAAAATTGAAACAGGGAACGAAAGTATAGAGCAATATAAAGAAAGAGTAGATGAAATAATAAAAGTAATAAAAGAGCAGGAAGGCTTGCTCACAGAATTTGATGATAAAATATTTAATGCGTTGATTGATAGAATTGAGATTCTTGAGTCAACGCATTTTGTTTTTGTATTGAGGAATGGGATGAGGATTGAAAAAAGAGTTTAGCATTAAAAAGTTAATTAAATCTAAATGTGGATTAATTTGAGTGAAAATATTGATATTATGATAGTATGATAGTATAATGATAATATACTTAAATATAGACATAAAATCACACAAATATGTATAAAATATTAAAAAATTGGGTACAGTGAAGAATTCTCTTTGAATATGGGCACTTTGAGGATTTGGAGTTAATAGTGCAACCGACCAATTGAAACTTAGTTATTTTTAAAAATAGCTAGTTTTAATTGGTCTTTTATTATTTTTAATATAATTTTATGGCTATTGCAATGAGAGGAGATGATCAATTTTGATAAGAATTAAACAATTTAAAGATATTAAAATTATCACAGGTATAGTTTTAATAGCAATAGTAGGGATTATAAGTGTCTCCGTTATAGGAATATTAGCATTTAGAGATATACAGAAGATGTATACTAATATAAGTAGTATGTATATTAATGATTTGGACTCAATTGAAAAAGAAGGGGAAATGTTAAATAAATTTCAGTCTGTAAAGGTTGAAGTAATAAAACAGATGAAAAATTATAGTGATAAAGCTAATTCAAAAATTGAATTAGAAAATGAAGATTTAAATAATAATTTAAAAGAGTATTCTAAAAAGGATTTAAATGAAATCCAAAAAGATAATGTAAATAAAGTAACTAGTTCTCTAAATAGTTATCTATCATTGTGGGAAGAAACAAAAGTTTTGTTGAAAAATAAGCAACCTTTATCAGTAATTAAGGAAGAACAAATATATGCTAAGGGAGATATAACTACAGATTCTTTATCAAAACTAATATATGAAGACAAACTTAATGCTGAAAAAAAATATTATCAAAGTCAAAAAGTATATCAAGAAAGCTTAACAGTTTTTCTAAGTATTGTTTCTATAAGTTTAGTAATTTTAGTAGCTATATCTGCGCTTATAATTAGAATATTAAAAAAATCATCTAAAGAAATAATTAATGTTCTAAATACAATAGCACAAGGGAATTTTGACATTAAATTAAATACAGAAAGTAATAATGAATTTGGAGTCATGAAAAAAGCACTTAATACAACTATAAAAAATATTTCAAAAATGATTTTAGAAATTAAAAATAAAACTGAAAATATAGAGAGTTCATCAGAAGCATTATACAACATTTCACAAGAAATGACAGTATCATCTAACGAAGTAGCTAGTTCAATACAAGAAACTGCAAAAGGTTCTAGTACTCAAGCAGGAGACTTAATGGAGATGACACATTTACTAAATGAATTTAATCAATCTATAGCTGCAATGGTTAAAGCTATAAAAGATGTAGATTATAATTCTAACAATATTCAATCTATGACTGGAAATGGAGAAAAAAACATACAAGTATTAACAGACTCTATTAATAACGTAATGAATTCTTTTGAAGATTTTAGTTATAGTTTCTCTAGATTTAGTCAAAGTATATATCAAATAAATGAAATAACTAATATTATAAATGGAATTGCTAGTCAAACAAATCTTCTAGCATTAAATGCATCAATAGAAGCAGCTAGAGCAGGAGAATCTGGAAAAGGATTTTCTATTGTAGCAAATGAAATAAAAAAACTTGCAGAAGAAAGTAAAAATTCTTCAGAAAATATTAGTAAACTAATTGTACGATTATCTAATGATACAAAAAATATATTACAAGTTTCAGATACAATGAATGGTGAATTAACTAATCAAAAAGGAGTTATAAATAACATTATAGATTCATTTAAAAAAATAATATTAGCTGTAAATGATAATAATCCTAAAATTCAGCTTGTTACCACTTTTGCTAATGACATAAATAAAGAAAAAGATTTTATATTGAAAAAAATTGAAAACTCATCCTCAATTGCAGAAGAAATATCTGCTTCTTCTGAAGAAATATCTGCTTCTTCTGAAGAAATGAATGCTTGTGCAGAAGAAGTATCTTCTACAGCTCAAATATTAAATAATATAGCAGAGGAAACAATGAATGAGCTTAATAAATTTAAGTTGTAATTAGGTTTGTTATTTTCTTATACGTGCCTTATATTTTTGATTTTAGGAGGAGTATTTATGTTAAAGATGAAAAAAAATTTAAAAAGATTATACATATATGTATTTATATTAAACTTCGTAGCAATCACATTCATTGGATGTAGTAATAATTCCAATAAGACAATAGGTTTTATTCCAAAGGGTGATAGCGTATATTGGCTTACAGTAAAAGATAATATTGATAAAACTGCATCAGAAAATAAAATTAAGGTTATAACTAAAGCACCCGAAAGTGAAAGTAATTATAAAGAACAGAAAGAAATAATGCAAGAGATGATAGAAAATAAAGTTAGTGCAATATTACTAGCACCTTGTAGTGTAACAGAACTAATTCCTGATATTAAAGATGCAAATAAAAAAGGAATTCCAGTCATTCTTATTGATACAGATGTTGATAGAGAGTTATTAGCAATAGAGAATGCAAGGGTTGAAGCATTTGTTGGTACAGATAACTATGCAGGAGGAAAACTTATTGGAGAAAGAGCTGTTAAAAAAGCAGAAGGAAAAGGAAATGTGGCTATTTTAAATGGAATTATAGGTCAAACAAATGGAGAAGCTCGTTGTAAAGGCTTTGGAGATGCAGTTAAAAGTGCTGGAATGAATGTTGTTGCATCAGTAGCTACAAATTGGACTAAAGAGGATGGATATAGCAAAGCCAAAACTTTATTATTAGCATATCCCGATATTAAATCTATTTTTGCAGCAAATGATGATATAGCTCATGGAGCCTTAGAGGCAGCAAGAGAGCTTGATAGAAATGTATTAGTAGAAACTTTTGATAATAGTCAAGAGACAATTAATGATATTAATGAAGGAAAGATAGATGCAACTGTAAATCAACACCCTGAGATAATGGCTGAAAATTCAGTAGAAGTAGCAAAGAATATTATAAATAAAAATAAAATAGATAGCTCAATATCTACAAATATTGAATTAATTACAGCAAAATAGTAAAAAAAGAATATGTTATTATTAACGTATCAAGGCATGCTCAGACAGTGGTTCTGCTATATCGTAAGTAAACACATTGAAAATACAAGGATTGAAGATGTTTCTGTACTTACAAAAAGAGCTTGTTTTTGAAAATAGAGTTAAAAAATATATTCCCCAAGACTTAGGTTTTGGGGAAATTTTGCTTTAGGGGGGGTAACTTTTACGCAGAATTAAGGATATTTGCATTAAGGTTTGGGTTTTGCGTAAAAGTATAAAGAAAGGTAGTAAAAATAAGAGTTTTGATAAGTTTATTGAAAAAATATAAATTAATACCATAAAAATACAATATCAAAAAATATAGAAAATAATGAGTATACGGCAAGAGAATCTTAAAAAAAACAAAGAATTATGTTACAATAAAAAATGGAAAAAATTTTAAATAATAAAACTATAATTAGGCCTTAAGGGCAAATGAATAAATTGTTAAGGATTTATTTTTTCAAGTGTGGATATGCATACTAAATGTAGAAAACTTAATTGTTTCACAATTTTTTAAAGTAGCTTAAGGTATTTTATAATTGAAATAATAAGAAATGGAGAGAAATTAATGATTACATCAGAAGAGATTAAAAGAAGATTATGGGATGGGGCAAATGAGCTTAGAGGTTCCATGGATGCAAGCCGTTATAAGGATTATATGCTTGGACTCATGTTCTATAAGTTTTTAAGTGATAAAACTTTGGAGACTTTTAAAGTAACCGCGGGAGTAAGTGAACTACCAGAAAATGATTTAGTAGATGAGTATGCTAAGGCTAAGGAAGAGTATGGAGAAGAACTTGAAAAAATGATTCAAGGAGTGCTTGGGTATTACGTATCTCCAGAATATCTTTATCAAACATGGATTAAAGATATTAATTCGGGGGATTTTGAAGTTCAAAAAGTTACAGATAGTCTTAATAGTTTTGAAAGAACAATAGCAGTATCAGGAGATGCAAGTGACTTTAAGGGATTATTTTCTAGTTCTACTCTTGATTTGACAGACACAGCTTTAGGCAGCAATTTAAATGAACGAAGTAAAAACATTAAAGCGCTGATATTGCTATTTGCTGACCTTAACATGGTGGCGCTTCAAAAAGGGGATGTTCTTGGAGATGCATATGAGTATTTAATTGGACAGTTTGCAATGGAATCTGGAAAGAAGGCAGGAGAATTCTATACGCCACATCAAGTAAGTGAAGTTATGGCACAAATAGTTGCTAAGTCATCAGAAATTAAGTCAATCTATGACCCAACAGTTGGATCTGGTTCATTACTTTTGACTGTTAAAAAGCATTTGGATAAGGATGTTCAAAGAGATTTGGCTTACTATGGCCAGGAAAAGAATACAGCTACATATAATTTAACTCGTATGAATCTTCTTCTTCATGGAGTGCGTCCAGAAAAAATGACAATCAAGAATGGTGATACTCTTTCAAGTGATTGGCCTGAGGATCCAAAGAATCCTAATGAAGGAGTTCAATTTAGCGCAGTTGTCATGAATCCACCTTATTCTGCAAAGAATTGGAATAAAGCAGGATTAAAGGTAAGTGACCCACGTTTTGAAGCAGCAGGAGCTTTACCACCAGATTCAAAAGGTGATTTTGCATTTTTACTACATGGATTATATCATTTAGGAACCAATGGGACCATGGCAATTGTATTACCACATGGTGTATTATTTCGTGGATCTTCTGAGGGGGAAATCCGCAAGAGATTACTAGATAAGAATTATATTGATACAATTATTGGTTTACCAAGTAATCTTTTTACTAATACAGGAATTCCAGTTGTAATTATAATATTAAAAAAGAATCGTAAAATTGATGCTCCAGTACTTATTATTGATGCATCAAACAGTTTTATTAAAGTGGGAAAACAAAATGTACTTCAGGAAAAGGACATTGCAAAGATAGTAGATGTTTACATGGAAAAGAAGGAGATACCAGGGTATAGTCATCTTGCTACACGTGAAGAAATCAAGGAAAATGATTATAATATGAATATTCCTAGATACGTTGAAGCTATTGATACAGAAATAAGTCATGATGTGGATGCTCATTTGCTAGGTGGAATTCCACAAAAGAATATTGATGATTTAAAAGTATTGCAAGCACTTGTTCCAGATGTTTTGAATAGCTATTTGCAAACAATTCGTCCTGGATATGTTAATCTTACAAAGCCATTATCTGAATTAACAAGCGAGATATTAAATGATTCTAAAATTACTGCTATGTCTGATGAAATCAAGACAAAAACAAAAGATTATATAGAGAAGTATTGGAATGTTTTACGTAATATTGATGGTGCTGCTGATCTTATGAATCTTATGGAAGAAATGCTTGATAACATTAAAAACATCTTATCTAATTATAAGTATATTGATGTATATGGTGGATATCAGATTGTTGCAGAGATTTGGAAAGATGCATTAACACATGATACAGAGCTTATTGCAAATGGTGGATTTTATAACGTAGGCCGCAGCCGTGAACCTAAAATGATAACAAAAGGTTCAGGAAATAATAAACGAGAAGAACAAGATGGATGGATTGGAAGTATTATTCCGAATGATTTGATTGCACAGGAAATTTATCATGCAGAATTAGAAGCAATTGAGAGTAAAAGAAATACTATTCAAGATATAGAGACGGAATTAGCTGATTTAGTAGAAGCTGCAAAAGTTGAAGATAGTTTAGAAAACAATGCTTTATATGATGCTTTGAAAAAGAACGAAGATGATGAACCAGGTGATACCTTTGACAATAAGTTATTAAAGACAGAGTTAAAGAAAGCTGTTAAAGGTTCAAAAGAATATGAGTTACTAAAAAAGGTTGAGACATTAATAAATAAAAAATCTTCCCTTGCTAAAGATATCAAAACTGAAGAAAAAGAACTTAAAGATGCAGTGGAGGAACGTATTTTAGTATTAACGGATGAAGAAATAGATAAGCTAATGTATAAAAAATGGTTTGGAAATACTGCTGACAAAATGGTAGCTCTAGTACAAATTCCACTTAAAGCAGAATTAAACACATTAACTATGCTAGAAGAGCGTTATGCAAATACATTAGATAGTATAGATATGGAAATAGAAAGCTTGATAAGTGAATTTGAAGCACTTAAGAACGAATTGGTGGTGAAATAATGAGCGGGAATGAGAAGAAAGTACCTAAAAGACGATTTAAAGAGTTTGAGGATGCTGAAGGTTGGAAACAGCGTAAGTTTGTAGATACAGTTGATATTTCAACTAATATGGTAGATCCCAAAACAGGTGATTTTGATACTTTACCTCATATTGGTCCAGGAAATATTGAATCATTTACAGGACGTTTATTAGATAATGTTAATACTGTAAAAGAAGATAATCTGATTAGTGGCAAATTTCATTTTGATAAGGGCGATGTTATATATGGGAAGATTAATCCACAGCTTGGCAAGTATGTATATGCCCCATATGAAGGGCTTGCAAGTGCTGATGCATATGTTTTAAATGCGAAAAATGGTCTTGTCCAAACTTTCTTATTTACATTGTTACAAACACGACATTTTTTTAATTACTCAGTTTCTGTTTCTATGAGATCAGGTATGCCAAAGATTAATCGTGATGAACTAAATGTTTATAGTTTTATGTCTCCATGCGATAAAGAGCAAGAGAAAATCGGTAACTTTTTTTTAGATATCGACAACCTTATCACCCTTCATCAGCGTAAGTTAGATAAGATGAAAGCATTAAAAAAAGCATATCTTACAGATATGTTTCCTGCCAAAGGAGAACGTAAGCCAAAACTAAGATTTGCTGGTTTTACAGACGATTGGGAACAACGTAAGTTAGGGGACTTGGCAGATATAGTACGTGGGGCAAGTCCGCGACCAATACAAGATCCAAAGTGGTTTGATGACAAATCAACTGTTGGATGGTTACGAATTTCAGATGTGTCAGAGCAGGATGGTAGAATACATTATTTGGAGCAACATATCTCGAAAGCCGGTCAGGAGAAGACACGTGTTCTTAAGCAATCGCATCTGTTACTTAGCATCGCTGCAAGTGTTGGAAAACCTGTGATTAACTATGTTAGTACAGGAGTTCATGATGGATTTTTAATATTTCAAAATCCTACTTTTGATCAAGAATTCATGTTTCAATGGATGAAAATGTTTGAAGGTCAATGGCAGAAATATGGGCAGCCAGGGAGTCAAGTAAATTTGAATTCTGATATTGTAAAAAATCAAGTTATATTAATACCGAAGGAAGAGGAACAAGATAAAATAGGTGAATTTTTCAGTGAACTCGATAACCTTATCACCCTTCATCAGCGTAAGCTTGAAAAACTTCAAAATATAAAGAAAGCATATTTAAATGAAATGTTTATCTAGAGAGGATGGGAATTTATGAGTAATGCACCTAAAAATGCTTCTGAAAGGGCTTTTCAGGAGAATTTTGTGAAGGAACTGGGAAAATATAAATGGGAGGCTCCGGATTTTTTAAATGGAAATAAGAAGAAAGTAACGGTAGATGATTTAATTAATCACTGGAGAGGTGAGCTTAATCGTATAAATGCTGATCAACTTGAAGGTGTAGAGTTAACGGATAATGAATTTAAACAGGTAATGGATAAGGTAAAGCAAATTAGCAATAGTTATGAAGCTGCTAAGATATTATCAATTGAAGAATCAAAAGGAAAAATTGATGGGATTTATCGTGATGATAATCCCAACATAACAAGGAAGCAGATTACCTTAACCATATTAAAAAAAGCAGAGGTAAGAGGAGGCGATTCCAGTTACCGTATTGCAAGGGAAGTAGTAACTCCAAATAATAATAGATTTGATATAGTTTTACTAATTAATGGTTTACCACTAATTAATGTTGAGCAAAAACGTACTGATAAGTCATTAGATGAAGCTTATGGACAGTTTAAAAGGTATTATAGGGATGGTGAATATTGTAATAACTTTATGGCATTTTCACAGATGATGGTAATAACTACGGAGATAGAAACTCGTTATTTTGCAACGCCAAAATCTATTAATGATTTCAATCCTGCATTTGTTTTTCATTGGGCTGATAAAGATAATAAGCCAATAAATAATTGGCAGAAAGTTATTGGACATTTTTTGATGATACCTATGGCACATCAAATGGTTGGAGATTATTTAGTAATCGATGAGGCGGAAAAAGAGGAAGACAGGAAACATATGCTTATGCGTCCATATCAGGTATACGCATTGCAAGCAGTGGAGGGTGCTGCCTTTGGATGGGATAATGATGGAGTGCCTCATGGAGGATTTGTTTGGCATACAACTGGTTCTGGAAAAACAATTACTAGTTTTAAGACAGCTTTATTTTTATCTACTCGTGCAGGATTTGATAATGTAGTATTTTTAGTTGATAGACGAGAACTGGATAAGAATACTAGAGAGAAATTTAAGGCATATGCAGCTTATGAACCAATAAGTGTTGATGAAACAAAATACACGTATCAATTAAAAAATAAACTTAAATCAAAGAATAAAAGTATTATAGTTACAACCACATTTAAGCTTAATGAAGTTGTTAAGGAATTAGAAGAAGCTAAGGACACTACTTTATCAGATAAAAAAATTGTATTCATTATAGATGAAGCTCATAGAACAACAATGGGACAGATGATGGGAACAATTACAAGCTATTTTAGAAAAAATGGCCTTTTCTATGGCTTTACAGGAACACCTTTATTTGATGAAAATAATATTAAAGGAAAGATAAATGAGAAAAGTGAAGTAATAAACACAACAGAAAAACTATTTGGGCCATCGCTTCATGAGTATACCATTGATGAGGCAATATCAGATGGAAATGTTTTGGGATTTCATGTTGATTATATAAATACTGGTGAATTTAAAAGTTATGATGATTTAAGAGAACAGTTAGTAGAAAAAATCAAAGAAGAAAACCCTGAGCTTTCTGATAGAGACATTGAACGTAAGGTACAAGAATTATCTGAAGCAGAAGTGGAAATGGAGGCAAGTAAAAGAAACATTTTAATATATCAAGATGAAACGCATATTCCAAGAGTTGTAGAAGAAATATTAAATAACTGGGAGACTCAATCTCAGGCAAGAGAATTTAATGCTATTTTAACAGTTAAGTACAAAGAACGAGTTATTGCATTTTATGATGAATTCAAGAAGCAATTAAATGAACGCAGGGAAAAACTGAATATTGCCATGACATTTAGCTTTGGAAATAAAAATGAAATTGAAAATGAAAATAATAGCGATAATGTTTCGCCAGAAATTATTAAAAGAATGTTTAAGGATTATTCTGAATTTACAGGTATTGAATTTATTCCAGGTGATAAAAAAAATGGAGAGGACGCATATTTTGAAGATTTAGTGGATCGTGCAACTCGTGGTGGAAGTGGACGTAACAAAAAGAATATAGATCTTGTAATTGTGGCAGAACAATTGCTCACAGGATTTGATTCTAAAAGATTGAATACACTATATGTTGATAGAAAACTAGAACTGCAGAGTTTAATTCAAGCATATTCTAGGACAAACCGTATATTTGGTAGTACTAAAGAGTTTGGAACAATTGTTAATTTCCAGTATCCAAGGCTGACAAAAGAAATGGTGGAAACTGCACTAAAATTATATGGTAGTGGTGGAAGTAGTAGTAAAGCAATCGTTGATACATACATTGTTGCAGTTGAAAAATTCAATATAAAAGCTTTAGAAATGGTTAAGTCACTACAGGATCCTTCGCAGTGGCAAGAAATAAAAGATGACAAGGAAAAGAAGGACAAGTTTATTCTTGCTTTTAAAGATGCAGCTGAACAGCTTAATTTAGTGGAGCAATATTATGAATATAAATGGGATGATGATATATTTGGTATTGAGGAACACACTTGGTTAAAATATAGAGGTGCATATAGAAATTTAATACGAAATGATGGGCCTGGTGATCCAATGCCAAGTATTATTAAGCCTCTTGTTGGAAAAACAAAGCTTGCAGGAACTCAAGTAATTGATGCAGCTCATATACTTGGGCTGATTGGTTCAAAAGTGAGTAATGTAGATGGTATTCAAACGGTAGATGGGGAAACCCTTCGTATAATCTATGAGCAAATTCAAGAACTGAGTGATATGGGTGAGGATAATAAAGCACATCTCCTAAAAGAATTTGTAGATACTGAATTGGTACCTGGAAAATTGTCTTATAACTTAAATTTTGATGAAGCTTTTGATATGTGGAAACAGGAAAAATTAAAAGCAAATATTAATGAATTAGCAGACGAATGGGGGCTTGATAGAGAGTGGCTGTTAAAATCTGTTAATGCATTTTCAGTAGGACAAGATAAAGTGATACCATATATAGATGAATTAACCAAAAGTGTGGATTATGATAAGGCAACAGATAAATCAGCAGGAAACAAATTAAAACATATGATGACTTTAACGAAGAAATTGCCAGAATTTATAGCAGAAACAAAAGAAAAATATGAGTAAGGCTAAGTGCTAATAGTTATCCACCATTACTAAATGATGAAGTATTTAATGAGATTTTTGAACAGGTTGAGAATTTTAAGTAGAATAAATAAAATATATATTAAAAGTAAATGATTTGTTGCTAATATTTCACAAATCATTTACTTTTATCTAAAGAGGGAGTATTATGAGTGATTTAATTAAAAGAGAGGGTTTAGAATTTTTAAAAATACAAAAGGTTAATCAAAGAAGACCATATAGAGTTAAGTGTATAAGTGCTAAATATATTAGTGAAGAGCCAAAAGATAGTGAAATAAGTTATGATTATGCTATAGATTTGCTTATACAAAATATAAGATTTCATGAAGCAAGAACATCTGATAAAGATTCAGATATTGAATATATTCGAAGAGTTTTTACAGAGGCACTAAAAGGCAAAAAGCTATCAGAATGTAATGAAATTGTCAAAAATGAAATTGCAGGACAGAAGATAAAAGAGCAAATAACTTCTAGTCCAAGAGGTCAATTTGATATGGAACAAGTATATATAACAAAACATTTTAAAATAATTGTTATTTGTGAATGGAGTAGAATGGTAGGAATAACAAAAATTAAGGTAGATAAAATAGATGGATAAAGAGATTCAACTTGATTTAACAAATTTAAACTCGGCATTACAATCATTAGCAGAATTAATTGATGTACCTGTTTTAGAATTAGAAATTTTTATTTATAAGAATTTAAATGATGAAGAAGATTTAGTTGATAAAATACTTCAAAGATATGATGTAAATTTAAATAGTATTAGTATAAAAAAATTATTCTTTAAAGCTTTACATGTAACAACGAGTAATGATGAATGCTATGAAATAAAAAAGTATGGACTATTAAATTTACAAGAAGCTATTAAACAAGATACTTATATTTCAAGGTATTTAAAAGCAAAAGGAATTAAAATCGACTTTGATAATGAACTTATTATTTATAAAGACATAGCTTATAAAAAGGAAGAGTCTACAGATAAAAAATTGAAGTTATGTTTTACAAAGATATTTAGTGAGTTTCATTACCCTATTAATGGTTTCTTATATGGGGATAATCCACTTAATTATGCAGGTGGAATAAAGAAACGTCCAGAAATAATTCATAATTTAGCTGATACATTTGATTGCTCTATTGAGAAAGATTGGATAAAGAATACAAGCTGTTATATTGTTGTATTTAAAGCAAGTGTATATGATTTTGATTATGTAACATTAAATTTAGAAGAAAATTATGAAGAATTTTGTGAAGAAATAAATATGAAAATTAAATTTGAGTTAATATCATATGTCATAAAATTGATTTGTGATTTATTACTTAACAATCATTCACAAGATAAATATGCATATATGAAGAAAAATTTTAAAGTGCTACCTAAAAATATTATTAAAATTATAGGTATAAATGATTTTTTAAGGAGAATATAATGTTTGAGTTAAATAAATATATTGATTACTTAAGTAAAGAAAATTATAAAGAAGCTCTAAATTATAAAAATAGAAATATGCCTGAAAAAATATATAAGTATATATGGTTAGATGATATAGAATGTGACAACAAAAATTCAAAATGTGATAAATCAATTAATTTGAACAATATAAAAATTCAATCAATAAAAGATGATAAAATTTGGTTATCAACATATGATAATTTGAATGATCCTTTTGAATTAAGTGCTCTATATTTAAAAGAGAAAGAAATAATAAATCATGGCTGGCCTATAGATATTGTGAAAGCTGTATTTGAAAAAATAAAAAAAGAATTTTTAATTGGTTCTTTTACGACTCATTTATCTGATTCTTTACCAATGTGGGCACATTATGCTAACAATCATAAAGGAGTATGTTTAGAATACACTGTTGTAAATCCAAGTTATTTATATAAAGTTTCATATGAAATGCAAAGAATCCCAATAGCATCAATTATAACTAATTTAATAAGTGATGTTATGCATAAAAAACAACCAGATCATAAGTATTTAATGAGTATTTTTAATGGAGGATGCATAAAGGATAAATCATGGATTAATGAAGATGAATTTAGAATTTTATATGCCAATATCAATAAAAAAGACAATGGTGATTTAATTAAATTAAATGATATTGGATTAAAATTGAATTCAGTATATTTTGGTATTAATTGCATTAATAATTATGAAGAAGAGATAAAGAATATCTGTGATGAAAAAGAATGTAAATGCTACAAGATGTACATTAAGAATGATGCAAAAGAATTTAAATTAGATTATAAAAAATATTAATAGTAACTTCAATACTTCGTGTCTCAGAATTACCCCTGGGAGAAACAAAGATTTCCAGGTACAAGTCATTCGATTAAAACATAAACTAGAGCAAAATGGGATTAAATAATAAGTTAGTAGCAACTTCAGCCCTTCGGGCTTCAGAAGCACCCCTGGGTGTTTGTGAGGGAAGAATTACTGAACTTGTTATAGTTAAGCCTTCACCATTCGGATATGGTAGGAATAAGATACTTATAAATTTGATTAGAGAATGTTACACAATAACTTTCATAGTGTACTATAATTATAAAAAATACAATGTATTATAAAGTTGTTATTGGTAGTTTCAGGATATAGATTGTTATATGCATGGACATAGTTATGTATCATAATAGTAGAAGTTGGTAGTTATTTATTTCAATTAATATGTAAATATAGATGGAGGTTTTTATGGAGTGTGTACATAAAGATGATAATGAAATAAAGGGTGGTATCAGTATTTGGGAGAGTATTATGATACTACTTCTAATAATCGGGCTTCAAGTAATAGGTGGAATTTTTATAGCTATGTTAATGGGTATTCTTAATAATGCAAG
>Ga0183101_1000025_pt25 | contig 26959 bp, 29 predicted proteins | sample Biomet3_FD_127790 | JGI IMG/M metagenome (GOLD analysis project Ga0183101, IMG submission 127790) | Microbial communities from bioreactor (seeded with sewage sludge) at LBNL, California, USA - Biofuel metagenome 3 | ecosystem: Engineered > Bioreactor > Anaerobic > Unclassified ...
TTTAAATGATCCCTACCTTATAACGTCTTATCTTTTAAAAAGAAGTCTTTTAAGGCTTTCTTTTGGAAAATAATTTATGCTGGAAATCCTTTGTTATATGGGGGTTAAATGAGAGAGTTTGTTCGGCCAAAGGTTGTGGTTAGTAGGTGCCTTGGGTTTGACCACTGTCGATACAACGGGAATATCATAAATAGTTCGATAGTGGCAAACCTCATGGAGTATGTTGATTTCCTGCCTGTCTGCCCTGAAGTGGAGATCGGGCTTGGTATCCCAAGAGACCCGTTAAGAATTATTCTTGAGAATGGGGAACAGCGGCTTGTCCAGTCAGCAAGTGGCAGGGATATCACTGAAGCTATGGAGGCATTTTGCACTGATTTTCTCGGTTCTGCAGGAGAGATTGATGGTTTTATTCTTAAATACAGGTCTCCTTCTTGCGGCATTAAGGACGTAAAAATTTACCCGACTACATCGCTCAAATCAGTGGTAATTGGGAAAACTTCAGGATATTTCGGGAGGGCAGTCTTGAAAGAGTTTTCCTATCTTCCTGTTGAGGATGAAGGAAGGCTAAGGAACGCTCGCATAAAAGAGCATTTCATGACCAGGATTTTTATGCTTGCCGCTTTTCGAAAAGTAAAATCCGAAGGCCGCATGAGGGACCTTGTTGCGTTCCATTCCGAAAATAAGTATCTGCTCATGGTATATAGCCAGGAAGAACTCAAGAAACTGGGAGCTATTGTTGCAAATAAAGATCGAGAAACTTTTCAAGAACTGGTTTCTGAGTACGAGAAGCATCTTTACAGCGCCCTCTCCAGACCTCCCAGGTATACTTCATTTATTAATGTACTCATGCATGCTTTCGGACATTTTTCAGAGCGGCTCTCAAACCAGGAAAAGGCACTATTTTTTGGATGGATCCAGAAGTACAGGAACGGAAAAGTCTCTCTTTGCCCTGCGATTAGTATCATCAGGTCGTGGGCTGTGCGCTTTGAAGACCAGTATCTTATGAATCAGACCTTTTTTGAACCCTATCCAGAAGGTCTGATGGAAGTGGACCCTATAGACTCCCATCTAAGGGAAGACCTCTGGAAATGAACTCGTAAACTATGAAATTCTGGGTGAGGATAATTTTATGAAAAGCTTAACCGCTTTGTTTTATTTCTTTTTACTCCTTTATCTGACCGGATTTCTCTTAACCTGGTCCAACTCTGAAACTTCCATCGATTCCTACATAGGTGATGCTGGGGAGAGTCTGATAGGAGCAGATATTGTAAATTCTGAGCCTTACAGCGCCTCAATAACAGAGGAGTCAACAACTCCTGGAACGTTTTCCCAAACTTACTCCTGGGAATACGAAGGCTGCAACTGGCAGCTTACTCTGCCTCTTGATAATGAATTGTATGAAAAATATAAGTCCAGGACTCGAAACCGAGACTACGATCTGTTTGCTTCAGATCCATATGATGACTGGTTAATTAAGGACATTGCAGAGGCTTTACTTTCTCTCTCAAAAGCTCACGGGCTTGAAAAAAGTCAAATTCCGGGACTTTGTATTTCTTTTGTTCAATCCCTGAACTATACATCGGATCTTGAAAGTTCGGGTTATGACCAGTACCCCCGTTTTCCTTACGAAACTCTTTATGAGAACGGTGGGGATTGTGAAGACACTTCAATTCTCTCTGTGGCAATTCTTCAAGAGATGGGTTACGATGCTGTCCTTCTGGAGCTTCCTGAACATATGGCTCTCGGGATAAAATGTAACAATGGGTACAGGGGCAGGAGTTTCGAGTATGAAGGCAGCAATTACTACTATCTGGAGACCACAGGGAGTGATTGGGAAATAGGTGAAATCCCGGAAGAATATGCAGACCAGCCTGTACATGTTGTCCCTGTCTATAGAAGGCCCATGATTAATCTTGATTTCAAAGCACAATGTGCATACTCAAAAAAAGAAGGGGTTGTAGATATTAACATAACCGTAAGAAACGTGGGTTCGGAGAGAGCTGAAAATGCAACCGTTTACGTTGCCCTTCAGGCTGAAGATAAGCTTTCTTTGTGGGATGAAATTGAAAGTTCTTCAATTACGATTGAGCCAGAAGGAGTTTTCAATTACACTGCAAAAGGCCTTACGGTTCCTGCAGGAAATAAATTCAGGGTATATGTGCAGGCATCTGGAGAGAATCTGGTACCTGAAAACATAACAAGTGATTGGGCTATGATCTGAGAATTCGGCCCTCTGGAATGTTTATATAAAAAAGAACTGCACGTAAAAATTTAACTTACAGAGCGTCGTAAAAGTCTAAATTTATTAGAGATTCCTAATTTTTACAACGCTTTCGAAAAAAGGAAATATTCAAAAGAGACAAATTGTTAAGAGTAAGGTTTTCTCGGTTGACAATAATATTTCAATAATTAGCGAATTATTCTTGATTGTAAGCAAGAAGGAACCTGACATTACACGAAGACAAAGTTCCTCACATTTCCACATTCTGGGTCCTGGCTTCAATTTAACTGGATAAAGATATGATATTGGCTTCCAACATGATGCGAAGTTTGGAAATAATGCTCAGAATACGAAGTGAAAGAGATTTTCTTGCCAATACCTATAAATCTAAAAACACAACCATACAGATTTTTTACTGACATATTTTTTCCAGATGTAGATTTCTGGTATATATACAGTTTAAACAGAAAAAGCTACTTATGTTTATTTAATTGTGACTTGCTTGATACACAGATTTATATAACTATAACTATTAAAACTTACGCAGTTGAACTGAAAAATCAATAGCATCAAACCCTCAACGGTCTAAACCCTTACCTTATTCACAACGTTGATTGTGGTTGATTTTGTACTTCAAGTGCGTAAGTCCTAACTATAAAACTAGAACTATATATCCTAAAAATTATTTTCGATGACGATCTGGATTATTCATAGGCGAGCTTTTATGATTCAATCAAAGAAAGATTATATATTTTATTTAAAAGCAGATGAGATCGCACTTAAAAAACAAAGAGGTACAGTTCAGTATTATAGGGATTATCTTTTGGATGATATCTGGAGATTTGAGAGATTACTAAGGAAAAGAGAATTCTATATAAATTGTAAAAAAGGTATTCATTGGTCATCGGTTAAGAAATTTTCTTACCTGAAAGCTATCGATTTTGCACTGAAAGCCTGCTTTAAATCTTTGCCTCTTTACATGAAATCGATACCCTGTTCCAGCTCATAATATATTAAAATATTTAAAAAATGTTGAGGGAATTGACGCAATTTATCACGATTTTTCACTTAACCGAAGACGCATGAAAAGGTATTATATATAAACCATATTCTCTGTACCTTTATTTTAAATTCCAAAGATTAAGCACGAAATTAGGATTTACTATACCTCCAAATGTATTCGGGCCTGGATTATCTATTGCTCATAAAGGTACTTTAATTGTAAATAGCAATGTAAGAGTTGGTGAAAATTGTCGCATTCATACTGGTGTAAATATTGGAACAAATGCCTATAGTATGGAGGACGAATTAAGACCGGATTTTGTATTGCCTGTGCCAAAAATAGGAAACAATGTATATATTGGTCCCGGCGTTAAAATCTTTGGAGATATTGAAATTGCAGATAATATCGCAATAGGTGCAAATTCAGTAGTAAACAAATCCTTTAAAGAAGAAGGTATTACAATAGCAGGAGTTCCAGCAAAAAAAGTTAGTAATGAAGGATTTGATAAATGTTACTATAAAGCTACAGACATTTTAAGAGGATTCTATAAACCTCCTCAGTAATTTGCTTGTTATTACGTGAAGACAAAAGGTCTTAATGTCCACATTCCGGACCTTAGCCCACTGTCCGCAGTAAATTTTCGTAAATTCATATTTTTATTGCTATCGATTTTCAATCAAACGTGGATTTATTGGACTTTTATGTGTAGGTAAAAGCAACTATGTGGTGTATTTAGATGCAAAAAACGATATCATTCAATTTTCACCAAATACCATTAAAAATCCAAATTATTTGCATCTGTCCAAAAAACGCTATCAGGAAATATATTGATTTTCTAAAAAATACTGCGGAATGTAGGCTTAGCTTTACTCAACCGGACAAAAATGCAATATTGGCAGCATAACTAAAAGTTGGGAATAGAGTCAAGAATAAAAACAAAGGCTACTTTCATGCCAATTAACTTATATCTGCAAGAGTATAGAGAACCTGCAAACGTATGAGTTCTCAATAAATTTCTTATTTTCGGAGTTACTTATAAATCGAATATAAGCAATCTATTATTAATTCATTAAAGCATTTTGCACTTAGGGTGGTCAAATGAATAGATTGTATAGGTCAAAGAAGAACAGGATTATTGCAGGGGTATGTGGTGGGCTAGGTGAATACTTTAAAGTTGATCCTACGCTTATACGGCTTTTATGGTTGCTCATTTCTATAGTGGGTGCGGGAAGCGGTATAGTTGCATACATAGTCGCATGGATTATAATTCCTCAAGAGCCTTGAAGGCTTTCGGTTTTATTTTTTAAACAAGGAAGCTCTAAGACTTTTTTAGGAAAAAGAAGGGGTAATTCCCGTCATTTTAATGGCGGGATACAGTCCGTCAACTTCAATAAAACAACAAATTTAAAATTTTAAATTTCAGATGTTAAAACAATTTACTCAGGTGCATGCACAATAACAGTAAGTTCTTATCCTTCGAACTCTTTAATTGATTATCCCAAATAGTCAGACTTCGCACATTTTTAAAAAAATATGTCTATATTTATTAGTCTTTAATTTATATAAAACTTTTATACCTCGGGATTGAATACTATTTTCTTTTATACTTGTTTTTGAATATGAGTTAAGGCATACTCTCAAATAAATAATTTATGATCAAATCATTAAACTATAAAAGTATTAAAAAGTAATTCAGACTCAAAATCCGCTTGAAAATTGAATTGTTAGAGAACCTGGACACAAAAGTTATAAAATATTAAAAAAGAAGTTTATGAAGTTAAAATGTATTCTCCAGGTAAATCGCAAAGTATAACGTTATTATATATATTTAAGCTCGAAGCTATGAGAACCCAGAACATATTATCCCTAGCGGTGTTAGCATGAGCAAAATTAATAAGAAAATTGCTATTTTTGCTGCTTTTCTGACTCTCGTAGTAGTTGCTGGACTACTTATAAAAATTCCAGTTAATACTAATACTCCGGCTCCTGAATCACAAGTAGCTGGTATAGATATTCAATTTAAAGATGGAATTTCTGAGCCAGAAGTAAAAGATATTCTTCAAAACATTATTAGTATGACTCTGAACTATAGCATGGAATATGATACTAATACTACGGATGAAAGATATTACATAATAGTGGACAAAGATAACTGGGATATAAGACGTGAAATTAGTAAAGGGATGAAATAAGAGAAAAAAGAATGGATTACAACTTCTCCTGCTCATGTTATCAGGGAAGGGGATAATTACGTTTTTACGGTATCTGAACAAGCTGTCCAAGACAAAAAATTTCTCGCAATACTAGACAAATATAATATTAAGGTGAAAAAGTTTACCTGGTGCGAGATTCATTTTGAAAATCCTGATGGATCTCGGTACGTGATTCAAGAAAAAGATGCAGTAAGGATAAAAAATGAGCTTGAACAAAACGAAAATGTTTATACTGTGTATTTCAGTTACATTTTTCCTCCATATGACCCTACAACCCAGGAAACCGTCTTATAATTGATTTAAAAGGGGAAAGTCAATTACCACGGTTGAAGCAGATCTATCTTGGTCTTTCAGTAAATGGCGAAACTATCTTCGATGTTTCAAAAGGGATTAATGCCACCTTACAAGTACAGGCGGTGAATGGACAACAGAATCGGTTAATATTTCATTAGGAAAAATTCAATAAATGTTGCCTTTGAGGTAATTATTTCTTTTTTAGATGCCAATGACTTATAGGCACGAGGCTAAATAATGCAACTGCCCAATGAGGTACAACGAAGTTTTTTGTTGCAACAATTACAGGCGTGACTATAAGTCCTGGGAATAATTACTGATTTCATTATTATATACCTAAACAATCTCATTTCAATCTGAAATGATTTTTCAGAACAATCAGAGTTGTGCTGGCGTGAACATACACCGTTCTTACAGCAGTATTCGCCTGCACATCTTTGATATAAAAATTTGTTATCAGTCAATAACTCTACTTTAAAGTAATTTACTGGTTAAAAAGCTGGTCTATAAACCATTCGGGATCGAACTTTTTTAAATCTTCATAGCCCTGCCCTATTCCGAAAAATAGAATGGGTTTTCCTGTGATATAAGCGATGGATATCGCAGCTCCTCCTTTGGCATCTGCGTCGATTTTTGTCAGAATGGACCCATCGATTGGCACAGCATCGTTAAATTGCGCAGCCCTTTCAACGGCGTCGTTTCCTGCGACGGCTTCATCTACAAAAATTATAAGGTCAGGAGTGCTTACCCTGCAGATCTTTTCCATCTGTGACATCAGGTTAAGGTTGGTATGCATTCGGCCTGCGGTGTCGGAAAGCACAAAATCGATTTTATGGCCTCTTGCGTACTGCACGGCATCGTAAATAACTGCAGCAGGATCGGCACCAGGCTGATGTTTTATCATCTTTACTCCAAGCCTGTCGGCATGGATTCCAAGCTGGTCGATGGCACCTGCCCTGAAAGTATCTCCTGCAGCAAGGATTACCGAATAGCCCGATTTGAGCAGCCTGTGCGTCATCTTTGCAATGGATGTCGTTTTTCCTGTCCCGTTAATTCCTACAAAGACGATGTGGACAGGCTTTTCCTTGTCTCTTACGTACTCATCAAAATCAAAAGTATTCGCAGACACTACTTCAAGAATGGCTTTTTTCAGGGCTTCCTCTACAATTTCTCCGGTATTGCTGCCAATGCGTTTTGTTGTGCCTGTGAGTTGTTTTTTCACTGATTCCACAATTGCCTCGGAAACCGAGAGGGCGAGGTCACTTTCAAGAAGCCCCATTTCAAGTTCCCAGAGAGGCTCTTCCAGGTCTTTACTATCCAGATAGACTTCCCTATTAAGGACCAGAGCTTTTGCTTTCTTTGTAAATCCTATTTTCGAGAATTTTTTGAAAAAAGATTTTTTTTCTTCAGGTACGTTTTCAGGTACGTTTTCTTCTTCAGTTTTGCTCTCGATCGCCTTTTTTCTGTTTTCCAGTTTTTTCCTGTACTCAGCCTTTTTTCTGTCTTCTATCCCGGCAGTTGCAGGAGCAGCCGTTACAGGTTCAGCTTCATAACTTTCCTCTTCTGTCAGCGTTTCAAGAGCTTCTTCCTCTGGAATGGGCTCAATGTTCTCTTCAAAACCTTCTTCGGCCTCAGGTACAGACTCAACAACAGGTTCAATATCTACTGCTTTATCATCAATAGTTTTGCTGAGCGCCTTTTTAAAATTCCCTAGTTTCTCTTTGAATTTGTTGAACACAGGATCCCATCCCAGAAAAACCAATAAAAAATAGTAGTTAAGTCAAAATAAAAAGTTCTTTATCAAATGCAGCTTTGAGTTCAATCCTTTTGTTTCTAAGACAGGTTTTTTAGGCCTGGCTGGATTCTTGAAGCTTTGCAGCTTCAGACTCCAGGGCCTGCATACCCTGTATATATTTAGTCAGTGAAGCACTCATCTGTTCGAGAATTTTCGTAAGCTGCTCTTTGCGGCGTTTCAGGGTTTCAATGGCTTCATCAGCGGTCTCTTCCGCACTAAAGCCTGCTCCAAGGTCCACAATAACCTTCTCTGCATTTTTTATTTCGGCGTAAACGAATGAGCCAAATCCAATCGGTACCATCGTTTCGGCAGCCTTACCTTCCGCTGAAGCGGTTTTAAGCTCGTTGATGGTTACAGTTGCCTGGTCGCAGCTTGTAATAGAAGCCTGGACCATATTCATCTGCTGCCTTATACCTTCTGCCTGCCTCTGGAACTCCTGATGCCTGGCTGCCAGAGTTCTTATATCTTCTTCACTGACTTCTACCATATCCTTCACTCCTCAGCAATGCTTTCGATCTGGATCTGGCTTCTTTTAATCCCATGTTTGCTTCCGAAGACAGAATAGACCTTATCAGTCGCGTTCTTTTCATTCTGACTTTCGACTTGCTTTGTGAATTTTTCCCAGGAATTTCCTGCTTTAAATTTGCCTTTAACAATAAAACTCTTCATCTTGGTCACCACTCTTGCTGCAACTTTTTACGAAACAGGTGGATTAATATTACTCTAAGAACCCGAGGGCTTCCTCGATTCTTCCAAGTTCGGGGCCTGTAGTGTCTGAACCTGCCAGATAGTTCTTTGAGTTCGCAAGCAGGCCTGAGCCGAGCATCTGAGTCCCAAAGTTCGTAGTCCCTATATTTACTGGAAGCTCGAAGAGCTTTTCCAGAGTTTCTATTTCCGAAGCTGTCACTTTCGGGTGCACCAGAAGTCCTTTATTGGTGACAACTCCAGCCATCCCTACATTCTTTATTCCGGCAATTGTTCCCCTGTAAACTTCTACTTTGAGGGTATTGGCAATTGTCTCAATAGCCCTGTCTGGCAGTTCGGGGTGGACAAGGGCTGCGGAATCGTTTGCAAGCACGATGTTTCCGACTGCATTCAGCTTGCCCGGAAGGATCTCAGCTTCAACTCCGGTCAGTTCTTTCATCTCCCTGGCATCGGTCCCATATGAAAAAAGGAAACCGTTTGAGTTTCCTCTGGAAAGGGCTCCGATAACAACACTTCCGTTTACAAGAGTCTCAACGACCCTTGCATCCAGGGAATCCTCAAGTATGGCACAGGTTTCGGGCTTTGTTCCTGTAGGAACAAGAACGACATCTTCTGTGCAGGTTGCAAAGACACCGATCATTGGGGTGTCGTATATATCCACTGTTCGAATCATATTCTTTGAAGCTTCGCGTCTTCTGGTATATTTTACTGGGCGAGTTCTGCCTGTACCTCGCCATCTGCGAATTTTACAGCTCTGACCCGGATGGAGAGAGGAGGCTTTTCACAGCCTTTTTCCCAGAGGCGCTCATTAATTGATTTGTCCAGTTTGACCTGCACAGAATCAACCTTCATGTGCCTTACGAGAAAACCTCTTACTTCAGTAACTGCTCTGTTTGCTCTTTTCCATGAAGGTACGTTCTTTACCTTCCTGAGAGGGATAGTATATACCTGTTCTTTTACCATGTCGTCAGCCATTTTTTCCACCTTCCTCGCTTACTTTACATCCAGGCTTCTTCTTCTCCAGTGCCTGCGTCTGGGATGGCTCACGACCTTCCTGTTAGTTTTCACAATAACCCACACTGGAACGCGTGTGTTCTGTTTGTGCGCCTTTGCAAGACGTATCTTCTGTCCTTTCATGTTATGACTCAAGTGGATCACACCTGTTGACCTGTAAATAACTTAATTTCATTAACTTCTGGTTATATCCGATAATTAGCTGATTGTGATTTTAACCCTTGAATAATCGAGGTTTTTTTCTGCCAGGTAGAATCGGCTTTTTAAAACCATATCCGGCAAATTCTATGAAAACCATATCCGGTAAATTCTATGAGGGTCTTGGTTAATCTGCAGCAGTATAAGGGTTGAATATAACTCGATTATTGTATAAATCTTTATTCCAGAATTTTCCCCTTCCGGAAGACTTCCTGATTTTAAGGCATGTTTTCTTCAGGGCAGTTTTTTCTAGAAAGCACATGGGACTGAATATGGGAAGGAAATAGTTCCTTTATTTTCTCCTCACCGTCTCTCTGCCTGATTAACTCCCTGAGTTCAGCTTCGTAATCAGCTTTCTGAGTACTCTCACTCGGCCCTTCTTCAATTCTCAGATAACGCTCTACAAGAATACTCACGGTTTTTTTGCCATACCCCTTCAAAGGGCAAATATACTGAACTCCCAATCGATCTTCGATACTTCGTACCTGTGAGATTGAGAGTACAGGAACTCTATCATCCCTTCTGGTTCCATCAGCAATGAGTTTAACTTCCGGGTCTGAAGCAAGAGTCTCTACGGCTTTTTCGTGGATATAATTTATAGCACTTTTCGGGAAACCGTTCTTCATTATTTCTTCGTAAGCCTTTTCAAGAATCTCCCATTCCAGGGAAAGAACCCTGTGCGGGAACCCTAACTTTTTTGCAGTTTTTGCTGCCAGCTCACCATTGGGGAGCAGGCCGAAGCTGCAGGTTACGAGTTCTATTTCAAAAAACGGTTCCATCAAAAGGGCAGAGAGCGAACTGTCCTTGCCTCCGCTAAACAGGACCGAAATTCTCATTGTTTTTAAACTCTGGTTATAGATGTCTTACGCTTTTTTGGCTGCATCTTCATAAGGAGTTTTTTAAGCTGTTCATCACTGATTTGAGACGGGAGCCTTCCACTCTGAGCAAGCGAGATCAGCTGCATTTCGAGCTGTTCCCCAAGAGCCGGTCTTGACATCTTTAAGGTTGTAAGGCGCTCTCTGGCTTCAGGAGTCAGGATCTGCCTCATTATGGCCTGCTTCTGAGCTTCCATCTCGGCTTTTGCCTGTTCCTGCTGATAAGCCGCCTGGATGTCAGGCTGCTGGTTCTGTGCCTGCTGTCTCTGAATTTCTGCAAGCCGTCTCTTTCGGATTTCGTTGAGTTCGTCATCCATTGTAGACATGGCAATCATCTAAAAAACCGGTTTTCCGGAGCAATCTAGATTAAGATTAATGATATCTGGGTTAAGATTAACAATATTTGAAAGGGAATCCTATGAATTTTTCAGGTCCCCTTCGGATGGAATTTTTCTCAGTATTTTGCAAGTTCAGGGATCTTCTCAAGAAGTTCCTGCCTGAGTTCATTGGCTGCATTATCAAGCATGGAACGTCCTTTTGCAGATACCGTTCTTCCGTCCTTTACTTTTTGCAGGAAACCTGCAGCTTCAAGCTGCTGTACTGCCTTTCTGGCAATCGAACCGCTGCCTTTTGCTTTGTGGTATGGCTGTGATCCGTTGTCTTTCCTTCCACCGTATATTGATCTGAGCCTTTCAATTCCTACAGGCCCGTCGGTATATATTTTCCTCAGGATCGCTGCGGTTCTGATATACCACCAGTCATCGTTGTTTGGAGGGAGTTCCTTGTGAACCCCGGTCTTTACGTTCTTTGCCCACTCAGGGGGAACGACGTTTTCATTTTCTTTAAGTATGCCTGCAACCTTCTCGATGAGTTCCATTGCAGGGACATCAAACACTGTTGTCATGCATGCCACCTTTTCTAAATTAGGTTGTCTTTGCAGATCCGAAGAGATAGTGCCGATTCTACTCCCCTGGCTGCCAGAAATCTACTTTTTCCCGAAACGAGGTAACTCATTCTCTTTCGAGAGGTCCTTTCTTATCCTTGTAGCTGGATTTATGGACTCTTATGGTTTGGGCTTTCAGGCCCGATAAGCCGGTAAATGTGATTTTTAGTTTTAACTGGAAGGAGGTTGATATATTTATCAATTACTATGTTCAGGCATTCATATACAATCGATCAGGTAATATATAGTATGAAAAATTTCAAACTGAAAAACGATCTAATTGTATTGAGTTAACTTTTGTCAATTGACGCAAGTACGAACATTCAGCGTAATTACTTTCAAGCTATAAAAGCATTTTGCGAATTCATAGATAAAAGCCTGATGAACTTATTCTGGAAGCTAAACAGGAGATCTAAGCCTGGTTTATTGATTAAACTGAGGCGCATTAAAAATCATTTAATTAGTTTCAGGAAGTTTCTGCTTCGGTAGGACTATCCTTTGCTCTTAGGACAAACACCTTACAGAGTACTATATCGTATTCTTTGTAGCTGTCGCATATCGTGTTCTTTTTAGCTGTCGCCTTGGAATATCTCACAAGTACTTCCGGGGTTCGTTCCATAAGCATCTTCAAAATTTTGGGCTTTAGTTTCGGATACGGTTGGTTCTGGAAAGCACTACGAGAGTGACCGCATTGAAGACTCTTGAATCCTATATTCGGCAGGTCAACATAGGGAATTTGAATTTTTTTGATATCGTTTTTGAACATTTGATAAATACACATTAGATTTAAAGCTGGTTAACGTGTGACTCAATTCCTTACGACACATATAAACACTGAATCATTTTTCCATCAAAGTTTAGTATGAGAAATTGTGTTTGGATCAGATGTAAACCTCACAATTGCATATAGTAAAGGATTATCATATCAAAATCACCATCAGCAGAAATACTCGAAAATTATATGTCGACCTACCGAATATAGGTTGAATTATAAATTTACAGTATTAAGGTTGTTACACAAGCTATTCCGAAAGAATGCTTGGAAGGAGCAATAAATTACAAAAAAGGATAGTGCTAAGAAGTAACACCAGTTATTAGCATCCATTAGTAAAAATTGGTTCGATGAGTCGCTACTTCTAGGCATAAAGCTGTTCTCAGAAAATACTGGATTTTTGCCTGAATATCTTCGATGCTGATAGTTGAAGAATGAACTACACGAGGAAACGCAGTATTTTTACTGGAAAAATACTACATTTTCTGGTCTGGAAAGAGTTTGGGATATTAACGTTTGCCAGCAAAGATGGTATAGTTTTAAAAATCTACCCTTTATATATTTGTTTTTTGCGCAGTCTTATAAGCATCATATATTCCATAAATCCAGAATGCTGGGACGGTTATAAATCCTATGACTATAAAGAGCAATAAACAATTTAATATTTGTAATACCATAAACAGAAGGCCTTTCCCTATTTGACCATTGTAGATTTGACCTAACCCGACCCATAGGGCAGATAGTACTGCAGCTACCCCTGGGTTTTTTTGTAAATTTGTTTTTTGTCTAACTCCGCATTTTGGGCATATTTCGGCTTCTCTGGAGATTACCGCACCGCAATTACGGCAAAATACATCTTCTTTTGTTTTTGTAACTTTTCCACCATCCACTTTAGTAACTTCTCCACCATCCACCTTAGTAACTTCTCCACCATCCACCTTAGTAACTTCTCCATCGCTCATTTATCTTCCTCTTTTTATAATCAGGATTGAATTTATCTTTTATTTATCCTGTATTATCTCGCAAACTATTTGCTTATATTATATAACATGTAATAAAATTATATAAGAGCCTATCCCAAAAGCTCATTTACTCTAATTATTGCTGCTATCATTACAACTCCTAAATATGATATCTCTTTAATTTCATATCTCGGAAATACTTTCTTTCATGACTCTATCCAGCTAAAGAACCTTTTTACTATGTTCTTCTTTTTGTATTCTTCTTGATTTACTTTTATTGGTCTTCCCCTCTTCTTTTTCTTCCTATTTCTTTTATTTACTGGCATATTGGACTTTATTACTCTCCTCCTGTTATATTTTCTAATTTTAGCTGTATCATACATCGCATCAGCTGTTACTTTGGAAGGTCTGTTAACAGGCCTTTCTGCCGGTCTCTTTATATTGAAGTTTTTAAGTGTAGGTATACAAAGTGTAGAATCATTTTTATTTGCAGGAACAATGATAATCGAGAGAGGTAAACCCTGTAAGTCTACTAATACGCTTATTTTTATTCCTTTTATTTTTTTGTGTCCATCGTAGCCAATATTTCCCCTTTTTTAGGCGGAACATCCTTTATATCAGTAAAGCAATGAGAAATATCTATTTTATTCAAATCGTAACCTTTGTTTAAAAGTTCATTGAAAATCTTCTGATAGATACCATGTTCACACAGATATAGATGGAATCTATGTACTGTTGACTTAGATCCATATTTCCTGGGAACGTCTTTCCACGTACAACCGGTAATAACAACGTAAAAAATACCGTTCATTAACTTCCTCATATTTGCGCGTGGCCTTCATGTATGCGGTTTCTGTGGAGGAAGATAAGGTTCTATGGAGTTCCATAGAACGTCATCGATTTCATAAAATAACATAAAGGTAAATTTATAATTTCAACATAATATTGCTTTTGGGATAGACTCTAAGAATATTCACATGTATTGAATATGCAAAAACTAGGATGAGAGCGTGTGGATGCGAGAGGAATTTTAGAGAAATTACTCCATACCTTCTTTGCTGCAACTTTTCCTAGTGAACAAAACTACTCTGATATGAGGATGTTCTCTCTGGTAGGCTTCAATTTTCCGAAAAGTGACTGTGTAAGAGGCTCTTGGATCAAAAAACTTTCAGTTTCTAAGGGGTTTACCCTCTAATCACCGAAAAACGTGGGGCAGGCTCATGTAATAGTTTGTCATGAAGTCGGCTCTCGTGTCATGGCAACTTAATTATGATATGTTAATACATAAACAACATTTTATCCGTAGTCCATTTCTTAAATATAGTAATTCATAACTAAATTGTTTATACACTGGGCAATTTAAACACCTTTAGTATATGTGTGATAATATTTATCTTTAGTCTGTTAGTGTAGGTATGAGCACTAACGACAGTGTCAGAATATATTGCAGTGTCCAAAAAGTAACATCGTAAATTAAAATCAGTAAAACAGTCAAAACTAAAAGGGAGTGGGGAATTTATTAATCAGAGATCTAAGAATATGGAGTTATCAGAACTTCTGCCTTTTCTTTTTTCTTCCGGTGCTTCAATGGCTTTCTGATTAGTCAAGCTTTGAACCTGCAACATGTAATTATTGTTCATGAGCTTAAGGTCCTCTTCTCTCTTGCTGGCCTTCGTTTAACATCCGCCTCGTTTCTGTACGTTCGGCCAGTTCTTCTTCGGTTAAGGGATCAGCGTCATATACCGCGCCGTCAGTTTGCGACGTGCCTGTCGTTTATGTAAATATGTTATTGGAAGAGTCGTCCTGTAAATGCATAATATATTTTTCGACAACGAGTTTATATACAGGATTTATTCTGTAAATTTTTTTTCTTCCTTCCTTTATTTCTATTATAAGGCCAATTTCTCTGAGATTTTTTATATACCAGCTGATTGTAGCCCTGGAAACTCTAAGTTCACATGCGATATCTATATTTGTATTACATTTACAAGTTAATATTTCTGAAATTATTCTTTGATTAGTTGGGTTTTGAAGAGCAGAAATAACTTTCATTTCTTCTTCACTATAAGTAAAATTATTTTCAAAAAATCTTGTTTTACCACTCTCTCTATAAGCTTCGATTTTGTTCTGAGCTTCAAGTTTTTTTATGTGATATTTTATTATTTCCCTGTCTAAGCCTATCCTTTCTACAATTTCACTAATATATGCTCCAGGTTTAGTTTTGATACAGGTGTAGATTCTAAAACGAACGGGATTATCGAGTACATTTCCGGAGTTTACAATTCGATATCCTGCTATTGCGAAAACTAGCTTTCTAGGGTAAAGTAAATCAATTGATGTTGAAACATACACTATGGCTAGCCACAAAAGAAACTGCCAGTATGGTATTTCTATGACCTCAAGCTCTACCACTTTTTCTCCGTGAAGTGGGACTCCGAATTGATCGCTTGAAATAGGCTCTATAACACAGTCAGTAGCCTCAGCTGTTGATGTTAAAATAAAGAATAATAAACAGAGAATAAGCTTTTTTTGAAGATTACAAATGCGCGTTTGCTTTAAACGTGTAGTCTTCATTTCCACGGACTGATTCCCCGTACACCTTGAACTTCCAGGATCCTTCTTGTAGATATTTTTTCCCAGGGTTGGGTTTTATACGAAAAACTATTCTACCGTTTCTCAGTCCATCTGAAGTATCATAGTATGTCCCGCTAGAGCTTCCTGTTGGGGTATAGACAGTAACGCTTAGGCGACTATTTTTATTTCCCCAGTTCAAATCAATGTCAAGAAGGGTTACTCTATTACCTACTGAAACTTTGTAATATTTCTTATTTCCTTGTGTTATCATCTGCTTGGCTGTTTTAAAAGCAAAGATGTTTTCAGTTGTTTTTTCGAGTTCTATTAGTTCTACATCTTTCTCGATTTGTATCGAATATAAAGAGCTTTTAGTATCTACAGAGTCATCTGCCAGGGATTCATCGATGCATTCATTTACAGTGTAAGTCGAATTTACTTCCCTGCCCGTGTTTTTATTGTCCAATTCTGTTATAATATCACCAAACAAGGTGTAATAGAACAGCGTATAAATGTTTCGATTTATATCTATCTGATTAGCATTACAATTATTTTTATATATATTCAATATTTTTATTATTTTATCTCAATTATATAGTATACATCTGATCCACTATTTCAATTATATATCATATACATCTGACCCACTATTTTACTCCAACTTTTAACTTGTTTTATTTTACATGATAATTTCACAATACCAAAATGAAATTGAAACTTAATTAACGTTTAACGTTTTGCGCCGTTTGTTGTTGTATCGTGTATTGAACTTTCAAATGGTTTTGGATCTGCAAAATTATTTCAGGATACAACACGAAAATAAGATACTTAACAAAATGTCCACCAGTTCTTTTTTCTTTAGGCATCTTTATATCTATAGAAATGAACTTTCGGAGACGGAACGACGTCAATCCAGCAGAATCCAGCGCATAGGTATTCCAAAGCAGGGAATTATACTGTCAAATTTACTGTATCATATACTTCAAAAAGTATTACTGCAATTAAAACAAACTATATAAATCTGACGGTCGGTGCAAGACCAAATTTATACTCTGAAAGCAAAAAACCTTTCAAATTGAATAAATGATACGAAGATAAGGGCTAAAAAGTAGTGGGAAATTTCTCAAATCTATAAAGACACGGCTCCCAAAATTTATACCACTTTTTATTTCTAACGCTTCAATTACCTTATGATTGGTCAAAGTATAAACTGAAATAAGTGATCTTTGCACATATTTATGTATCTAATATTCTTGTAATTTCAATGTTTTCTTTGTCATAAAAAAAGTTGACTTAATATAAAATTCAATTTATAGATCGGAATAAATATGTTTATTATTTTATTAACCTTCTTTATATTGATAGAAGGATTTATGTAATATCGCGTTTTCAACCATTTATCGTTATAAATTAAATATTTAATATACTGAGGTACTACGCGCTGGAGAAATCAAGAGGTTAACGTACTTTATGTACGAGTAACTTTCTTAGAATAATCGCACAGAGAGTGCCTTAACCACGGTACAGCCTAAATAACAACGAATCTAAAACGAGGCATACCATTGACGAAAGTTGTAGAAATCTCTCCAACCACAAGACTTGAAGGCCACTCCAAGCTCACCCTGAAGGTAGATGACCAGGGTATTGTTGAGCGAGGAGACTGGCTTTCTATCACCCCGGTCAGGGGTATTGAAAAGCTCGCCATAGGGAAGACAATGGAACAGGTCCCGAAGATTGCTTCTAGGGTATGTGGTATCTGTCCTATTGCCCACACCCTGGCAAGCACCGAGGCCATGGAGGCTTCGATTGGCTGCGAGATCCCCACGGACGCAAAGCTCCTGAGGACCATTCTCCATGCCGCGAACCGTATCCATAGCATCGCCCTGCACAACATCCTGATCCTCCCGGACTTTTACATTCCTGGAACGGAAAAGAAGTTTAACCTGTTCGCCAACGAGCAGCCTGCCAGGAGCGTTATGGCAAGAATTGTCCGCATCCGCGAGATTGCACAGACAATTGGAGCCATCGCAGGTGGCGAGGCGATCCATCCATCCAATCCGAGGATCGGTGGGATGTACCATAATGTGAGTCCTAGGGCAAAGCAGAAAATGGCCGACCTGGCAAAAGAATGTCTTGTCCTTGTTCACGAGCAGATGGAATTCATGCTTGATGTCATCAGGAACATGCAGAACAGGGAATTTGTCGAGGTCGCAGGCAAACAGATCCCACTTCCCAAGAAACTTGGGTACCATAACCAGGGAGTTATGGCCACAGCCTCGATGTACGGGTCATCCAGTCTGGACGATAATCCCACCTGGGATTTCACTCGTTGGAAAGAAACCCGTCCATGGGACTGGTATATGGGTGAGGTAACAATTGATCTTGAGGATCCAAGCTATCCGATCGGAGGCACCACGAAGATCGGCACCAAAGCCAACCCCCAGATGGAGGCATGCACGGGTGTCCCGACCTACGACGGACAGCCGGTTGAGGTTGGTCCGAGGGCAAGGCTTGCTACATTCAAGAACTTCGATGAGAAGGGCACTTTCGCTCAGCACATCGCCAGGCAGATGGAATACCCAGACTGCTGCTACACCATCCTCAAGTGCCTTGACAACCTGAATACCTCGGGTAAGGTCCTCGCAGACTACATTCCCCAGGGAGATGGGTCCATGGGCTGGGCTGCGAACGAGGCTCCGCGTGGGAGCAATATCCATCTTGCACGGGTGAAGGACGGGAAGGTGCTGTGGTATGACATGCTTGTGCCCACTACCTGGAACTTCCCTACCTGCAGCCGTGCTCTGACTGGAGCGCCCTGGCAGATTGCCGAAATGGTCGTCCGGGCTTATGACCCGTGCGTTTCGTGTGCAACCCACATGATCGTGGTGAACGAGGAGGAAAAGATAGTCGCCCAGAAGCTCATGCAGTGGTGAAGGAATGGAAACACTGTACTCCGAGATTGTGGTGGCAGGTTGCGGCAATCCGCTCTTTGCGGACGATGGGTTCGGGCCTGCAGTTGTGGAGAAGCTCAAGGGTCTCAAACTTCCAGAGAACGTCACGGTCGTTGACGCAGGTCTTGGAGGTCCCCATTTTGTTTTTACTCTTCTCAACCCTGAGTCCACAAAGACTCTTATCATTGTGGACATTGCGGACTTTGGTGGGGAACCCGGTGAGCTCAGGTGGCTCTCTGTTGATGAGCTTCCTGTGGGGAGCTACCGGGACGCCCACTCATGGGACCTGACCGAGCCGCTCCAGTACATTAAGGACGATATCCGGGTCCGTGTCCTTGCATGCCAGAAGAAATACGTTTCTTCTCCCGAGATGGTCATCGGGATTACAGACGAGGTACAGAGAGCCATTCCAGACGCTGTATCCGAGATACTGAAGGAAATCGGAGTGAACTATGGGACTGCTTAACTCCATCAAGAAAACCATGGGCAGGGAAGCCAAGCCCGTTCAGGTTGCGATGGAGAATAAGGCGGAAGCTACAAAGGAGAAAAAACCAGTGACAAATAAGATCAAGATCGGTCATGTACACATGAGCGGCTGTACCGGCTGCCTTGTGTCCCTGGCCGACAACAACTTAGGACTCATCAAGATCCTGGACGACTATGCCGACCTCGTATACTGCCTCACTCTTGCTGACGTCCGGCACATCCCAGAGATGGACGTGGCGCTCGTTGAGGGATCGGTCTGCCTCCAGGACCATGAATCAGTGGAGGACATAAAGGAGACTCGGAAGAAGTCCAAGATCGTAGTAGCCCTCGGTTCCTGCGCATGCTACGGGAATATCACCCGGTTCAGCCGCGGCGGGCAGCACAACCAGCCACAGCACGAGTCTTACCTCCCAATAGGAGATCTCATCGACGTGGATGTCTACATCCCAGGATGTCCCCCGAGCCCGGAGCTTATAAGAAACGTCGCTGTCATGGCGTACCTGCTCCTTGAAGGGAACGAGGAACAGAAGGAGCTTGCAGGCAAGTATTTAAAGCCCCTCATGGACCTTGCGAAGCGCGGTACTTCCGGATGTTTCTGCGACCTTATGTATGATGTGATCAACCAGGGCCTCTGCATGGGCTGTGGCACTTGCGCTGCATCCTGTCCAGTGCATGCGATCACTCTTGAATTCGGGAAGCCTCAGGGTGAACGTGACCTCTGCATTAAGTGCGGTTCCTGCTATGGCGCATGCCCGAGGTCGTTCTTCAATTTAGACGTGATTCCTGAATTTGAGAACATCAGCGAGATAATTGCTAAAGCGCTCAAGGAAGGTGAGAGTGATGATTGAAGATCCATATCTCGGCAAATACGTGACATGCGTTTCGGCACGGAGCACGGACAAAGAGATCCTCAAGAAAGCTCAGGACGGCGGAATCGCCACCGCTCTCATGGTCTATGCCCTTGAAGAAGGGTTCATCGACGGAACTATCGTTGCAGGCGAGGGCGACAAACCCTGGCAGCCAAAGCCGGAAGTTGCGATGACCCGTGAGGACATCCTCAAGGCACGAGGAACAAGATACAGCATCAGCCCCCAGATCTCCTGGCTCAAGGAAGCAACCAGGTCTTTCGGCCTCGATAAGGTCGGGGTCACTGGCGTTTGCTGCCAGATGCAGGCAGTGAGGAAGGCTCAGCTTTATCCCATCAATATGCGAGATGTCCCGGGCAAGGTTGCCTTTACAGTAGGGCTTTTCTGCATGGAAAACTTCCCGTACAAGTCCTTGCAGAGCATTGTCGAAGACCACGCAGCTCAGAGCCTCAGTTCCGTGAAGAAGATGGAGATCACGAAGGGCAAGTTCTGGGTCTATACCGAGCGTGGGAACGTTGCCACTGTTCCACTTAAGGCAACCCACAAGTACGAGCAGCCAGGCTGCCATGTTTGTCTTGACTATGTTTCTAACCTCGCCGACATTTCAACCGGCTCGGTCGGAAGCCCAGACGGCTGGTCTACGGTTTTCATCCGCACCAAAGTCGGAAACGAGATCTGGTCAAAGGCTGTAGCCGCTGGAATGTTTGAGACAAAACCCATTGAGGAAGTCAAACCCGGTCTCGATCTCCTCAGGAAGCTCGCGAAAGAGAAGATCGAAAAGAACCAGAAGACAGTTGAGGAGCGCAAGACTTTCGGCATCAACAAGGGGCTACGGAACCCTTACGCCTAAAACTCCTCTTTTTTCGTCAGCGAAAGCTATTGTGTTAGCTACGCTGAATATGGGGATGGGATTGGTTCTCACCCCAATTTCTGTTTTCCGTGTCTATAACTTGTCCTCAAGCTATTGCAACTCATAGTCTATCCGAAAAGTGACAGAGTTTCAATACAGGGTAGTTTAGGTAATGACATTAAAAATTGGGATGTTGTGAACTACACGATATGATGAGATAAGATGAGTTTTGGAAGAAAATAGAGCCTTTACTCGTTATAGAATCACAGAGGAAAGAAGTTAAAAATTATTTTCCTCTTAGAAACTCAGATAAACCGATTTCAACAAATAAAATTAGGTATAAACGATGTGAATCAAATTATAATTTAGACATTTAATCTACTTTCTGCAGGTCGACATAAAAAATTTGAATATATTTTTTGATATCGTTTTTTAAACATTTGATAACACATTTTAGAGTTAAAGCTGGTTAACGTCTAGATCGATTCCCACGACATGTATAAACACTGAATCATAACACTGAATCATTTTTACATTAAAGTTTAGTATGCGAGATTATGTTTGGATCATATGTAAACCTAATAACTACAACAATAAGGGTGCATCATTTTAAAATCGCCATCAGTAAAAATGATCAAAATGAAATATCGACCTGCCGAAAGTAGAATTTAACCATTAACTTCGCCATTTTCTATTCAAATGATAGTCATACCCCTATTATGGGATCATGTTTAATGTTAGAGCAAGTTTAGGCATAAATTTGCGTGAATGTCTTTAAGAATGTCTTTAATATCCTTTGTTGTATAGTTGGTCACCAACAAAACGCAATCTTTTTGTTTTAAATCCATAGTATCTAATTTAAGGATTAGGAGCAGATCTTTAAAGATTAAAACGAATACTACTCCTAATTTTCATCAAAGCTCAATTCAGATTTGAATATAAGGATCGACATATGATATACGTCCAGACCCTGGTTCGCCTTTTACAACATAATACAAAGTTAAGGTTGAGTTTTCTCCAGGTTTAATATTAGGGGGCATGAAAGTATCAAAGATATCTGCAAAAATAAGATCCCATGACAACACAAAATGGGAAAGAGTAGATAATGAATCAGGGGAATACGAAATTCCATTATTAATGAACTGCCAACAAGATGGAGAAGAGCTTATTGGTTTAGGACTTCCGTTTTTTATATTTATGTTCAAGGTAATGTAGCTATACCCTTCAGGTAAATGGGTATAAAAGGTAGATTTTGTGACAGTGAAACTACAGTTTGAATATCTTGATATATTGATTGGAGTATATTTGCGAGTTACTTCACCTGTAGTAGATATCATGTTAAGTTCTTCTGATGCAGAATTTGTCTTTTCTGTTATTGGAGTTGATGTTTCTATTGTTGAGATCTGAATTGGTGCAGAGGGTGTTGTTTTTGTTATAGGAGACGATGTTAGTGTCGCTCCACCAATATTTAGCTTAAGCTTACAATCATGTTCCTTTCCATCAGGTCCATCACCTATTATTGATATAACATGTTCTTCGGTGGAGGTATTTTTGTCTATATATACAGTTACTTGTGAAACAGATTTATCCCTGGATTTTAGCGTTTCTGGCTCAAAATGTAAACTTATACCTGATGGTACAGACTCTGCTCTCAAATGAACATCTTCATGATAAAACAATCCATAGTGAACTTCAAGCAGTACATTTGCACTATCACCTTGAGCAATATTTACTTCCATAGGATTCACAGAGGTGGCAAAATCATGAAATTCAGGAATGCCATACAAAAAATACAATAAGACGCTAACTAAAGTTAACAGAACTCCAATGATCCCAGTCGCCTTGTCCATATTTTTTACCGTCCCATAAAAAATTAATGTTTTAGCTAAGTTAACATCTTCATATCCTGAATAATGATATAAGTTTTACTAATTTGTCATTAATGAGCTCCATAATCAACAAGAAGACACTTTATGAGAATAATTTTAACGCTGAATTCATGCCTATTTGGATCTGTAGAACCCACATTCTGTAGTATTTTTTCAAAATCATCATTGAAAAGCATTGAAAAATAAATGTCGACCCGCAGAAAGTAGGATAATAATATAAAAGTTTAATTGGTCTATTATGATCAATTATTAGTTCCTATGTGCAATATTGTGCATAGTAGCTGTAATAGGTTACAACCATTTCCATGTAAACTCCAAATACGTTAATTAATAAAGCTTATATGAAATTATGCACGTTCAGTCTTTATATTAACATTAGAGGATTTTAGAGGACTAAAAGACTTAAAAAACAGCTACATTTATCAGTTTAAATTAAATCCAATTCTGAAGAAATATAATTAATTTACTCTTTAAGCATATATAAATTCAGGAAGGGAGACATTGGGAATTATAGATGATCTCATAGATGATTTCGACGATTTTATAAGTGATTATGCTGGTCTTGCTCTATATCTTTCAAGTGGAGTTTTAATTCTGCTAGTAGCAAAATATTTACTTGGATACAAAATTAAAATCAGTTTACTAGCAATATTTATTAGTGTAATATTTAGCTTTTTAGGAGCATTTTTGGTAATAATATTGAGTCATTTTAATATTATTTTTGCAAATAACTAATTGCAACGAACTTTAAACTGTTTATTGAAATTCTTTTACTTTAGTCCTTTGATAATTGATGGCTATATGAAAATCTCGGCTCTGTAGAAATCCTCTGAAACAAAGAATATCCACTAATTTGAACTAAATCGCTTATAGATAGGTTTTCTACAAAGCCAAAATCTCCCTAACAACCTGTGTCATAAAACTATTCTGCCTACTTTTGGCAGGTGCGACAAGAAGCTATACTACGAATTGTGTCATACGCTACCTTTTCCATCTGAGGTAATTCTAGTGTGACATGTATAAATGGTAACGTTTGCGTGTGAAGCTCACATGACAGTCTCAAGAACTCAAGGAACCTGGCTTTGATAAATGGTTAGGATAAGAATCCTATGGAGAACATAAAGTGAACTATCGTAAGAATTGTGAAGTAGAATAAGCGAAAACAGGTTGATGCGCTTAACCAAAAGATATAGAATCAGGCTATAATTGGTCTGCTGACATAAAAGTATAAAAACTGTTGATAATTATTATTCAGTAACTATTTTACTGACTTTATCAGGCGGATCTGGCCTGTCTCTAGTAGATTTCTTCTACCAGGGCGTTTGCCACACAGACCAGATGCTCGCCTACATTCTTTTGTGATTGGGCAAAATGAAAGGATTACCCTATATTCGGCAGGTCGACATTTCATTTTCGATAATTTTTAATGATTGCGATTTTAAAAATGATAATTTCTTATTGTGTGCAGTTGTGAGGTTTACATATGATCCAAACATAATCTCTCATACTAAACTTTAATGGAAAAATGATTCAGTGTTTATATATGTCGTGGGAGTTAAGCTACACGTTAACCAGTTTTAAGCTTAATGTAAATTTATCAAATGTTCAAAAACGATATCAGGAAAAATATTTAAATTCCTTATGTCGACCTGCCAAATATAGGATAGAGCAAATGAATTAATTTTTTCGATTGGTGCTTTTTAGCCTGTTTATGATGTTTTTAGGCTCTTCGCTGTTTTGTATAAGCTAAAAATAATTGCTCAGTTAAAAAGTAGCTAGGCAAAAAAGAGATACATCAAGCTTGAATATGATTTTCAACAACAAGTATTTCTATATTTTAGAGATGTTACTTTAATATTTAAGAGACAAATGGGAGTTACCCACTCGAAACAGCGAAGAGCCTGTTTATTTTTTCATTTTTCTGCTTCTCTCTAGAGTATGCTTTTCTAAACTAGTGCATCGATTCCTAATTAATTCCTCTTTCTTTTAGATTCTAATTCTGCCAGGCATTCCGTCCCTTTCTTCAATTTTATATTTCCATTTGAAAATGACTGGCTTTTCATTAATCTGGTTTATATATTGACTAATTCTTTCCCTTAATTCTTCTATTGAATCAACTCTTATTCCTCTCAATAAGCTTCTCGCCATTTTACTGAAAAAACTTTCAATAATATTTAGCCACGAAGCATGTTTGGGTGTGAATACAAATTCAAATTTATCAGGAACAGTTTCCAGGTATTCTCGAGTTTCCCTTGAGGTATGTATTTTGTGATTATCCATCAGAACCTTGATCTTTTCTTTTGGATAAATTAACTCAAGTTCTTTAAGGAACTGAATGAATTCCCAGCTTTTATGTTGTTCAAATACTTTGTAATTGATTCTCCCAGAGATCAAATCAATTCCAGCTAACAGTGAAAGAGTTCCATGTCTTTTGTATTCATAATCTCTTGCTATTGTAGAATAATGCCCTTCTACCGGCATTAGATCTGGGTAAACATTTCCAATTGCTTGAATACCTGGTTTTTCATCGTAAGAAATAATCACTGATTCCATTTTTTCTTTTTTTATTTTTTTCACTTAATTCATTAGCCTCTCTATATGTAGCTAAGACATTGGCTGCTTTTTGATCAAACTCTGGATCAACTTTAGCAATATAATATCTAATCTTATGCGGTTTTATGTTGCTCGCATTGAGAATTTTTGAAATTGTTCCCTGATTTATCGAAGATAAATCAGGGTGTCCTTCTTTGATACAATTCTCCCGGATATGTTTCGCAAGAAGTCTCTGAGTCCAGATTTCATGAGGATACCCAAGACTTTTTGGCTTCATACATGCAAGTGAAATTACAAAAGCCCGTGATTCAGCACTAATGTCTTGAGGTCTCCCACTTCTGGATTTATCAATTAAGCCTTCTTTAACCCCTAAATCCAAAACTCTTTTTATCCATTTTCTTACAGTTTTGTAATCTACTTTCAACTCTTTGGATATCTCAGTATCGTTTTTTCCTTGATAGCTTAAAAGTATGATTTTAGATCTTTCAACAATGCTTGCTGCTTGATTTCTAGAGCGGCTGAGCTTGGTAAGATAGTCTAAATCTTTTTGAGTGAATGATAATTTGGGGCGACGGCTTATACGAGACATAAGGTTATTTATTGTACAATTAATATAATTATTTTTAGGGATTTATATCAGAATCTAAGTACTAGATTGTTCTATAATATATTGAAATATAAAACATATGACCGATTACACAAATGGGTAAACAGCAAAAAATATAGAGAAACACATAGTTGATTTTTTGAGCGCCTGCTGTAAACGGTTTTGTCATAGTAAAAGTATGCCAAAATAGAATTATAATAATTTATTTAAAATATTGATAAGATTTTTGAGACTTTTCATTTTTTTCTGGTAGGCTAAATAGTTACAATCATTTTATTAATCTGCTGGCGGGATGAACTCAACGACTTCGTATTCAATACAATCAGGATCGATATGATACCCTCTGTCTTCTAATATTGATATAATTGTTGCTCTGAAATCCTGATCAGTATCTCCTAAATCACTATCATACTCATCATATTCTACTATATCTGTACCAAAATTTACATTAAAATTAACCTCCTCCGTAAAAATGCCATCCTCAAATTCTAATTCTATACTATCAATGTCAAGGAACCACAATTTATAATTTCTTAAATTAACAGTAACTGCAACTACTTTTGGAGCAACAAAGTTAAATTTTAAATCTTCTACATTAAAACCAAAGCTTAAAAATTTTCTTTTAATTGCTGTTTTTAGTATATTTTCAAAATTTTCAGTATCCATGTATTTTGGAAATAAAGGAGCAAGATTAAAATAAAGAGGAGAACCTTTTATTGAATGAATTGTATCCTCTTCAAATTTAAGGGATTTTCAACCGCATAAAAAATATAATAGTAGTTTCATTTTCCCTTATCATATTTTGGAGTTAAAAAATGGAACTCGAAGCTTTAAAACAATCGCTGTTTTCACTGGATATCAATCTTGATGAAATTAAAGATAAAAGACATGCCAATGCCTTTCGCATTTTGTTTTCTATCATTGAAACCCAGAATGAAGAGATTGAATTCCTCAAGGCAGAAAACCAGAAGCTTCGAGATGAAATCAACTTACTCAAAGGTGAACAAACCAAACCTAAGATTCGTGGCTCTAAAAAGAATGAAGACATTTCTTCTGAAAAAGAGAGACGAAATAGAGAACATCCATAGGGAAAAGAACCTAAATCTAAACTGGACAAAATAGAGGTTCATCAAACTGAAACATGTAAAGTTGATAGATCCATTTTACCCAGTGATGCGTATCTTAAAGGTT
>Ga0183101_1000039_pt22 | contig 26881 bp, 22 predicted proteins | sample Biomet3_FD_127790 | JGI IMG/M metagenome (GOLD analysis project Ga0183101, IMG submission 127790) | Microbial communities from bioreactor (seeded with sewage sludge) at LBNL, California, USA - Biofuel metagenome 3 | ecosystem: Engineered > Bioreactor > Anaerobic > Unclassified ...
CCGTGAGAGGGGGGCGCCGCGAGATTCGCGGAGCCCGCTTTTGTCCTGTTTCCCTGTTTTTTCAGATGCCGGCGGCCGGCGCCGCCCTGACCCGCTCCAGCCAGCTTAAAAGCCGGCTGATCTCCAGCGCCGCCTGCGCCCTGACGCCGTCGAAATCCACATAGGGATTGTAGATCGCCTCCAGCGCGTCGTGAGCCTCCCGGGCCTCCGCCAGCGCGGCGACCGCCTCCTCCCGCAATATGCCTGCCATCCGGGTCTCAAATTTCACCCGCGCCCGGTTCTCCGTCTGCCCGATCATGGCATCCAGCCGAATACGGCGGTAAGGGCGCCCGCCGGAGTACTTCATGCCGGGTCCGGAGGTGACGAACGCCAGTCCCAGCCCCGGCACCAGCAGATGCTCCATCCGCTCCGGCTCCTCGGGGGCAAGGCAGGCGATCGTATTCCATCCGGTCCTGCCGGCCTCCCGGGCAAGGCTTTGCAGCAGCCGCCCGGAAAGCTCCCAGCTGTCGGCCAGCTCGTAGACTTTGGGGCAGAGCGTATCCACCGTGTCGAATCTCCACACGGGACCCTGACAGGTGAAGCCGCCCAAAAAGCGCCGGGTGCATCTGCCCTCCTCGCGGCCCCGGCGGCGAAATTCCCGCCCGATAATCCCGGAAACGCGCCGAGCCGCCCGCCTCCAGTCCATTCCGCGCTGCATTTCGTTTACTGCGTCCAGCTCCACCTGACGCGCCGCCCGCAGGCTGTGGCAGGCACGCACGTAGGCCGCCCGGTACTCCCGCGTCCGGGCGATGATCTCCGTCCGGGCTGATTTTGCAGCCGTCAGGTCGTAAAACCGGCCCAGATCCACACACCGGTCGATCGCCGCCGGATACTGAGGCTCCACCACATGGGGCGGCGTCCCGTCTACTGCGGCGCACCGCAGCTCCGGCAGCGTGACGCCGTCCAGCGAGGTCGGATCGCCTGAGCACCAGAGGTACTCCACCGGCGTTCCGGCGGCCTCCATCGCCCTGCCGATCTCCTTGAGAAACGTGGATTTTCCCGCGCCGGGACCGCCTTTTAAAATCATCAGATCATGCGTACTCTCCAGTTCCGCGATCTCGCCGAACAGGTTTTGGAAGCCGTCCCCGCTGTTGGCTCCCAGGAAAAAATTTGTTGCCGCCATGTCGTCCCCTCCAAGTTCCGTTCTCCACCAGACTATGCCGGAGCTTTTAAACCTGACAGCGATTCCCGCAAATTTTTCCGGATAATTTCGCGGCTTTTTATCGCCTTTTTACAGGCGCGGCAATTTCACGCGTGAAAAAAGCGGACCTGCTCACACAGGTCCGCTTTTTTATTTCTCGTCCGCCGGATGCTCTCCGCCGGAAATCCGTCACAAAAACAGCTCCGGCTCCGCCCGGCGGGCGTAGCCCAGTTCCAGTTCCGTCTTGTGGTAGAGATACCGCTCATCCGTGATCGTCCGGGCGCCTTTGGGGCAGTTTTTGATGCAGGCGCCGCATTTGATGCAGATGCCCGTATAATTCCGCACGTCCTTGGGATCGATAGACCCCATGGGGCACAGCCGGGCGCACAGGCCGCAGCCGTCGCACGCCTCCCCTACCACAGGCTTCACCTTGCGGATATCCACCGGATTTCCCGCACGGTCGCGGGGCGTGTAATAGGGCCGCAGCGGCCACTGCCCCTGCACCGGAACCGGCTGAGAGGGGAAATTCTCCAGCGCGGCGGCCTTTCTGGCCGTCTCCTTGGCCAGCGTCTCCGCCACGGCCAGATCGGCCGCATCCGGCCGTCCGGCGGCCAGCGTGCGGGAAAAGGAGTGCTCACCGATGAAAGCGCCCGCGGCAATCGTGTGAAAGCCGTCCTCCTCCAGGATATTCCGAAGCTCCATCAGAGAATCGTCGTAGTTCCGGTTGCCGTACAGCACCACAGGCACCGCCAGCGCTCCGGCGCCGCGCACCTTTTCCGTGAGAAACGGCACCAGTACATTGGGTACGCGTCCCGCGTAAGTGGGCGTCCCGAACACCACCAGGTCCCCGGGGCCGAATTCCATCGTCGTCTCCCGGCTCTGCGGCAAAGTGAAATCCCGGCTCTCGCAGGAACAGCACAGCCGTTTTGCGATTCCGGCGGCCACGGTCCTCACCACTCTCTCCGTGGTGCCGGTGGCGCTCCAGTATACAGCCCACACGCGCTGCGTCAGCATGATGACCTCTCCCTTCACAAGCTGAAATCTTTTTGATCCAGTTTCTCCGTATCCAGCGCCGCCGGGCGGGGCGGAACCCGCTTGAGCGGTGCGTAGCGGAAGCTGCCGCAGTGGGACGAGACAGGAACGATGCCCCGCTTCACGCAGGCCACCTCCTGTTCGCTGATCTGTTCTCCCCGTTCGCAGTATGCGCAGCAGGGCTCAATATCCTTGCGGAACAGCTTCATTTTTCTCTCTCCTCTCTCAGAGCGCGTCCACCCGGACCGTGTCGTTTTCCGCCGTGGCCCGCACCTGGGTAACCGGGTGCTCGTAGCTGTCGATGATCTTCATGGCCATCGGGTCCTCCAGCTCTTTCTGGATGGTTCGGCGCAGATTCCGGGCGCCATAGGTGATGGAATAGGACTTTTTCGTAAGCCACGTCACCAGCGCGTCGTCATAGGTAAAGGTGATGCCCTTTTCTTTCAAGGAGGCGGCCAGCTCGCCCAGCATGATCCGGGCGATACCCTGGAAATTCTCCTCCGTCAGCCGATTGAAGCACACCACCTCGTCCACCCGGTTGATGAACTCCGGGCGCAGGAACTGCTGAAGCGCCTTCATGGCCCGGTCCTTGTCCTGCTCGCTGACCGAGCGGCCGAAGCCCACCGTGCCCTCCTTCCCGGCGCTGCCGGCATTGGAGGTCATCACAATGATGGTGTTTTCAAAGTTCACTTTGCGTCCGTGGGAATCCGTGATCTCGCCGTCGTCCAGGATCTGGAGCAGAATGTTCAGCACATCCGGGTGGGCTTTTTCGATCTCGTCGAACAGGATCACGGCGTAAGGCTTGCGGCGGATCTTCTCTGTCAGCTGGCCCGCCTCGTCGTAGCCCACATAGCCGGGAGGCGATCCCACGATGCGGGAGACGGAGTGCTTCTCCATAAACTCCGACATATCCAGCCGGATCAGGGCGTCCGGCGTGTTGAAAAGATCGGTGGCGAGCTGCTTGACCAACTCCGTCTTGCCCACGCCGGTGGGACCGACGAAAATGAACGACACCGGCTTGTGCTTGGGCGAAATCCCCACGCGGCTGCGGCGCACGGCGGCAGACACCGCCGCGATGGCCTCGTCCTGTCCGATCAGGTGCTCCCGAAGCCGCTGGTCCAGCTGGGAGAGCCGCTGGAACTCCTGCTCCCGGATGCGGGCGGCGGGAATTTTGGTCCAAAGCTCGATCACATGGGCCAGGTTTTCCATGGAGAGCTGGGGATCCCCCTTGTCCTTCAGGCCCTGCAGCTCCGTGTTGAGCTGGAGCTCATGGCTTTTGAGGAACGCCATGCGCTCGTAATCCTGCTCGCTCCCGTCCTGAGAGGCTTTCTCCTCCAGCAGGGTGCGCTCTTTTTCATAGTCGTCCAGCTCCCGCTGTATCTCCATTTTGCGGGAGATGTCCGGGTCTTTCAGATTCAGGTCGGAACACGCCTCGTCGATCAGGTCGATGGCCTTGTCCGGGAGAAACCGGTCAGTGATATACCGCTCGCTGAGCAGCACGGCCTGGCGGAGCATCCCGTCTGAGATCTTCACCCCATGGTACTGCTCATAGTAGGGGGCAATGCCCCGGAGAATCCGAATGGAATCCTCGATGGACGGCTCGTTCACCGTCACCGGCTGGAACCGGCGCTCCAGCGCCGTGTCCTTTTCAATGCTCTTGCGGTACTCGGTAAAGGTGGTGGCGCCGATCACCTGGATCTCGCCCCGGGAGAGGGCGGGCTTGAGAATGTTGGCGGCGTTCATGCTGCCCTCCGCATCGCCCGCGCCCACAATGTTGTGGATCTCGTCGATCATCAGGATGATGTTGCCCAGCCGCTTGACCTCGTCGATCAGGCCCTTCATGCGGGACTCGAACTGGCCGCGGAACTGCGTCCCCGCCACCAGCGCGGTCAGATCCAGCAGATAGACCTCTTTTTCCCGCAGCTTAAAGGGAACGTTTCCGTCCGCGATGCGCTGCGCCAGCCCCTCCGCGATGGCGGTCTTGCCCACGCCGGGCTCGCCGATCAGGCAGGGGTTGTTCTTCTGGCGGCGGTTGAGGATCTGCACCACCCGCTCAATCTCCTGCTCCCGGCCGATGACCGCGTCCAGCTTGCCCTCCCGGGCGCGGCCGGTCAGGTTCAGACAGTAGCTCTCCAGATACTTGCGCTTGGTGTTCTTTTCCGCCGCCTTGCGCTCCCGATCCCGGCTGGAGCGGGAGGCGCCGTCCCCGGCGGCGTCGTCGCTCCGGGGCGCGCTGTCCCCGGAGAAGAGGCGGCTCAAGAACGGGAACGTGGCGGTCTTGCCATCCTCCTCGTCCTCGTCGGAGGGGTTCTCCTCCTCGTCGCCGTTGGGCAGGTCCTCGACATTTTCCACGCCGTTGAACGCCTGCAGCATTTCGCTGTTCAGGTTGTCCAGGTCCTCGTCGGAAATACCCATGCGCTGCATCATCTCGTTGACCTGCGGCAGTCCCAGATCCCGAGCGCACTTCAGGCACAGGCCCTCGTTGACCGTCTTGCCGTCCTCGATCTTGGAAATGAAGACCACGGCGACGTTCTTCTTGCATCTTGAACAAAGTGTTGGCTGCATAGTGTACCTCCAGATAGCAGTTGGGAGTCCGGCTCCCTCTTATAGAAACGACACCACGTCCAACGGCGTGTGCGTCGTGAAAAATTGAAAAAGATAAGTCTCGGACACCGTGTCGGTGTCCAGCGCCACGCCGAACCGGCGGAGCACCCAGATTGCCAGAAACAGCACCAGCGCCCCCTCGGCCAGGCCGATGACCGCGCCGCCGAAATGGTTCAAAAAGTGCAGGCCCGGCAGCTTCAGCAGCAGGCCGAGCGCGTGGGCGACCGCCCGAAGCAGCAGCGTCAGCACCGCGAACGTCAGCAGGAAAATCAACAGATGAAGCACTGTCTCCGCCAGGCTCTGAGCCACCGCGGAGGCCACGGAAACGCCGGTCTCCCGCACTTTTTCCTGTGCGGTCTGCGCCAGGGACCCACTCGGGTCGCCGTTCAGCTTCAGCCGCTTCAAAACCGTCTCGACGCTCAGGGCAGACGTTCCCGCTCCCCCGGCGGTTCCGGTGCCCGCCTCCGGCATCTGCACGGAGGAGGAGGATGAGGATGAGGAGGATGCGGCGGCAGAGGAGGACGCGTCAGATTTTCCCAGCGCGGCGTCCACTCGCTTTTCAACGATCTTTTCCAGATACGGCTCCACATATTTCACCGCCGGAGCGGTAAAATTGGCGGCGACCCATCCGGCGCCCACCAGTGCGGCCACCACGATCACCAGCCCCGCAAGGCTGTTGAACAATCCCCGCCGGGCGCCGCAGATCAAAAAGCCGACCAGTACCGCCAAAGCGGTGATATCCATTATAACAGCTCCACGCACGGTTTCCTACCTCCGTCTGTAAAAGTTTTGTGAATTTGCTCTCTTACGGAAGATACAAGCTGGCCCGGTCCGAGGAGATCATCAGCGCCGAGCCGTCCGTCCGCATCAGCGCCGCCTTGGCGTAATCCGTTCCGGAGAGCGTCGCGTACTCCTGAAGCTGGGGGTTGTAGATCACCAGCTTGTCCGCGTACAGCACCGCAAGATAGCGGCCCGCCGCGGAAATGCTGAGGATTTCCGTGTTCACATCCAGCGACGCCAGCTCCTTTCCGTCCGTTCCCACAGTGACGAGCCTGCCCACGCTTCCGGACTGATAGCGGTCCAGCAGCAGCGCGGCATAGCCGTCTCCGTCCAGGGAATACTCCCGCAGATACTCGCCGGAATAGTCGTAGGAGGCGCTGTCGCCGCCGTCGGTCCCGGCAAAAGTCAGGCAGGTGTCGCTGACCGTGGTCAGCCGGGAGGACAGCTCGCCGATGGCCAGCACCAGCCCGTCCTTCACGCTGTAATTTCCAACAGGATCGGTCTGAGAAAGGTCGTAGAGAACAATGTTGCTGACGAACACGCTGTCCTCCTGCCCCAGCGTCACCGCCGCGAGGCCCTTGCAGTCGTCCGTCACCCATGCGTCGGTGACAAAGCGCTGGGAGGAGTTGAAGGCAAACGCCAGGTTCATCTGATCGTCGTAAACCGAGACGCAGCCCTTGTAATTTTTTTTGCCGGAGGTCACTGCCAGCCAGCCTTTCGCGTTCATCGTCGCCGCAATGAACGGCTCCTCCTCGTCGGCGGTCAGGGCAAGGCGCTTTCCGCTCCCGTCCACCACATAGAGTTCCGTCCCGCCCACATCGTAGGCCACGGCGCAGTCCCCGCCCACGGCCAGCGCCGGGGCATTCATATTGACGGAGGTGGACCAGACCTTCTCTCCCTTGTCGTTGAGCACCTCCAGCGAGGTGTCTGACAGCACCGCCATGCAGTTTCCAAACACCGCGTAGCGGTTGCTGGGCGAGGCGTCGTAGGTGAACTCCGTGGAGCCGCCCGCCTTCTCCACGCTGCCGTAGGAGAAAAACCGCCGCAGCGCGTCAAAGCCGGTGCCGTCCCGATAGGCGGCGACCACCACCACGCCCAATACGGCCGCAAGGATCAAAAAGAAGAGCAAAAACCGCCGGAAGCCGTGCTTTGGCGTCTTCGGCTGCTCGTCCTGTTTCTCCTGTTCTGTTTCGTCCTGATATTCATTCATTGAGCCGTTCATCCTCATACCACAATCTCGTCAGATACAGTCCCCCCGGCGGCGCCGTGGGACCCGCCGCGGACCGGTCGCCCCGCTCCAGAATCCCGGGGATATCCTCCGGCGCGAGCTTGCCCTCCGCCGCATAGAGCACCGTTCCGGTAATGGCCCGCACCATGTTGTATAAAAATCCGTCCGCGCTGATCTTCAGCTCCAGCAGGTCGCCGCGGCGAAAAACACCGCACTCGTAAACGGTGCGCACCGTGGAGCGCGTCTCCGTCCCCACGCTGCGGACCGCCGCAAAATCGTGGGTTCCCACGAACATCCCCGCCGCCCGGTCGAGAAACTCCTCATCCAGGCGTTTGGGGTAGAAATAGGCTCTGTTTACATAAAACGGATTCTTAAAGACCGAGTTGTAAATGCGGTAGGTATACTGTTTTTTCAGGCAGGAGCCGATGGCGTTGAACTCCTCCGGCACCTCCAGCGCCTCCCACACGGCGATGTCCTCCGGCGTGTGGGTATTGACGGCGAACGGCAGCCGCTCCGCGGGAATGCGGGACTCCGTGCGGAAGTTGGCCACGTACCGCTCCGCGTGAACGCCGGCGTCCGTGCGGCCGCAGCCGGTGAGATGCACCGGCGCGCCGGTGATCTCCGTCAGGGCGCGCTCCAGCGTTCCGCAGACCGTGACGGCGTTTTTCTGCACCTGCCAGCCGTGATAGGCGGTGCCGTTGTACATCAGTTTCAGGGCAATGTTGCGCATGGCGGCCTCCCTCAGTATCCCAGCCGGGCCAGCACGATGATCCCGGCGGTGATCGCGCAGCCGCAGGTCAGCGCCGCGGCGTCCCGTCGGGCATAGCGCAGCACGTGCAGCTTGGTGCGCCCCTCCCCGCCGTGATAGCAGCGGCATTCCATGGCGACGGCCAGCTCGTCGGCCCGCCGGAACGCGCTGATAAACAGCGGCACCAGAATGGGAATCATGGCTTTGGCGCGGTGGAACAGGTTTCCGCTTTCAAAGTCGGCGCCGCGGGCCCGCTGCGCCGACATGATCTTGTCCGTCTCCTCGATCAGGGTGGGAATGAAGCGCAGGGCAATGGACATCATCATGGAGAGCTCATGCACCGGCACCCGCAGGCGCTTGAGTGGATTCATCAGCCGTTCCAGCCCGTCCGTCAGGCTGATGGGGCTGGTGGTATACGTCAGCAGAAACGTCCCCATGATGAGCAGCATGATCCGCAGAATCATATAGACGGCGTTGCGCACGCCGGCGTCCGTAATGCGGAAAATTCCCATCTGCACCAGGGTATTTCCCGGCGTATAGAACAGGTTCAGCACGCCGGTGAAGGCGATGATGATGACCACGGGCTTGAGTCCGCGGAACAGCGCCCCGGCGCCCACGTGGGAGATGCGGACACAGACGATCAGCGTCGCGATCACGAGTCCGTAGGAGATCACCGACTTGGCGCTGAAGAGCGCCACAATGTAGAGCACCACCAGAATGATCTTCGTCCGGGGGTCCAGCCGGTGGGCAGGCGTGTCGCCGGGAAAGTACTGCCCCAGCGTGATATCCTTCAGCATGCCGCGCCGCCCTTCCGAAGCTCCAGCAGCTCGCGCTGCAGCTCCTCCACCGTGTAGACGGCCGGGTCGATGTCCACGCCCTGCTCCCGCAGAGCCATGGCCACCCGGGTGATCTGAGGCACATCCAGCCCAGCGGAAAGCAGCTCTCCCGCCCGGGCAAAAACCTCCCGCGGGGTGCCGTTCATCAGGACGTGGGCGGATTTGAGCACCAGGATGCGGTCCACGTTCTGGGCGATCTCATCCATGCTGTGGCTCACCAGAATAACGGTGCCTCCCCGGTTGCGGTGGTAATCCTGAATATTGGCCATCAGATTTTCCCGTCCGGCCGGGTCCAGCCCGGCGGTGGGCTCGTCCAAAATGAGGATTTTGGGCTCCATGGCCAGCACGCCCGCCAGCGCCACCCGGCGCTTTTGGCCGCCGGAGAGTTCAAAGGGGGATTTTTGCAGCGTCTCCTCCCGGATGCCCACCAGCTTGGCGGCCTCCCGAATGCAGTGGTCCAGCTCGTCGCCGCTGCGGCCCATGTTGGAGGGGCCGAAGGCGATGTCCTTATAGACCGTCTCCTCAAAGAGCTGGTACTCCGGGTACTGGAATACCAGTCCCACCTGAAAGCGCACGTTCCGAATTTTTTTCGGCTCCGCCCAGATGTCCTTTCCGTCCAGCAGGATTCGTCCCGACGAGGGCTTTAAAAGGCCGTTGAGGTGCTGAATGAGAGTGGATTTTCCCGAGCCGGTGTGCCCGATGATCCCGAGAAATTCCCCCTCGCCCACCTCGAAGCTGATCCCCTCCACGGCGCTGCGCTCAAAGGGCGTGCCAACGCCGTAGGTATGCGTCAGATTTTCCACTTGCAAAATCGGTTTCACTGCATTCGTTTCCTTCCGGTTATTTCGCAATGGCCCGGGCCACCGCGTCCGCGCACTCGTCCACCCGCAGGGCGTCCAGCGGTACGTCCACGCCCCGCTGGCGCAGTCCATACAGCAGCGCCACGGTGTCCGGCACCGTCAGTCCGATGTCCCGCAGCTCCTCCACATGGGTGAAAACCTGCCGGGGCGCGCCGTCCATCACGATTTTCCCGTCGTCCATCACGATCACGCGGTCGGCGTCCTCCGCCTCGTTCATATGGTGGGTGATGAGCACCACCGTGATCCCCTTCTCCCGATTGAGACGGTGGACGGTGGAGAGCACCTCTTCCCGCCCCACCGGGTCCAGCATGGCCGTGGCCTCGTCCAGCACGATGCACCGGGGCTCCATGGCGATCACGCCGGCAATGGCCACCCGCTGCTTTTGGCCGCCGGAGAGCAGATGGGGCGCGTGGCGCACGAAATCGCTCATGCCCACCGCGGCCAGCGCGTCGTCCACCCGGCGGCGGATCTCCTCCGTGGGAACGCCCAGATTCTCCGGGGCGAACGCCACGTCCTCCTCCACCACGTTGGCGACGATCTGGTTGTCGGGGTTTTGAAAGACCATCCCCACCCGCTGGCGGATTGCCAGAAGCAGTCCCTCGTCCAGCGTGTCCATTCCCTCCACGTACACCTTGCCGCACACGGGCAGAAGCACGGCGTTGAAGGTCTTGGCCAGTGTGGATTTTCCGGAGCCGTTGTGCCCCAGGATCACCACGAAGCTGCCCGGCTCGATCTTCAGATCCACGCCCCGCAGCGCGGCGGTGGGCTTCCCGCCCTCCTCCGACGCCGGATAGGTATACGCAAGGTCTTTTGTCTCAATCATGGTTGCCATCATTTTTCCCGCTTTATCAAAAGATTGGGGGTCCCCCCGGTTCACTCGGAGCACCAGCGGCCCGTCGCGCCGCAGGGCAGCGCCAGTCCCGTCTCCGTCACCGGCAGCCCCAGCTCGTCCCAGCTGCATTTTCCGCCGTACTTCTCCGCCACCAGCAGGTGCAGGAGATATCCCAGCACCGAGGGGGCGAGCCCTGTGGTATAAGAGTTCAGGATCACAAAGAGGGGCTTATCCGACAGCACTCCGGCACACAGCTTCACAAAGGGATAGAGATTTTCCTCCAGCTTCCAAACCTCACCGGAGGGGCCGCGCCCGTAAGACGGCGGGTCCATGATAATGGCGTCGTACCGCCGTCCCCGGCGGATCTCCCGCTCCACAAATTTTCCGCAGTCGTCCACGATCCAGCGGATGGGCGCCTTTTCAAGCCCGGAGAGCCTGGCGTTCTCCCGGCCCCAGGCCACCATGCCCTTGGCCGCATCCACATGGCACACGGTCGCGCCGGCCTTGGCGCAGGCCACCGTGGCCGCTCCGGTATAGGCGAACAGGTTGAGTACGCTCACGGGCCGCCCGGCGGAGCGGATGCGCTCCATGGCGAAGTCCCAATTCACGGCCTGCTCCGGGAAAAGGCCGGTGTGCTTGAAGTTCATGGGCTTCACCTGAAAGGACAGCTCCCCGTAGCGCATCTGCCAGTTCTCCGGCAGCGCGTCCTTCTCCCAGTGGCCGCCGCCGGTCTGGGAGCGGAGATAGCGCCCGTCGGCGTGCTTCCACGCCGGATTCCGGCGGGACGTGTCCCAGATGGCCTGCGGGTCGGGGCGCACCAGATATTGCCGGCCCCAGCGCTCCAGCTTTTCGCCTCCGCCGCAGTCCAGCAGCTCATAATCCTGCCATTTGTCCGCAATCCACATCCAAAGTTCCTCCGTCCTGCCGCGGAACCTTGTCCGCATGGCAATTCAAAGTATTATACCTCTAAAACGGCCGCCGCGTCAATGGTCTGAATCCCCTCCAGCCCGGAATTTCCGGCCGGAGGAGGCATTTGAAGCGCAAGAGAAGAACAGGCCTGAGATTTTTGCCGCGGCCCGTCCTCCCCTCCCGCGCCGCCGATCTTCGGATTCGTTTTCACGCCTTGCAGCGCGCATTAAAAAATCCGGGGCGGTTTCCCCGGATTTGGGCTTGTCGAAGAAGCCCAAGGGACTTCTTCGGTGAAAGGGCTGCGCCCCGATTGTCCGCAGGAAGCAGACAATCGGGGCGCAGAACGCGAAACGTATGTTCGCCCGCGCACACGCCGCGGGCGAACATCAGCAGAAATGGATTCCGCTGCTCCGGCGGCGGAACTCTGCGCGGCTTTTTCAGGCGGTCCCGGTCCGGCGCGCCCCATCGGCGCGTGTTCTCAGTTCCGGCGGGATTGCATCTGCTCCTTGATCTCCTGTCCGAAAGGAGTTGCCGCAAGGCCGCCCAGCGCGGTCTCCCGGAATTCCACCGGCATCCGCCGCCCCACGTCGCCCATGCAGTCGATCACCTGGTCCACCGGGACCCGGCTCTCGATGCCCGCCAGGGCCATGTCGGCGCAGCTCACGGCGTTCACCGCGCCGATCACGTTGCGCTTCACGCAGGGCACCTCCACCAGTCCCGCCACAGGGTCGCAGATCAGACCCAGCAGGTTTTTCAGCGCCATTGCCACCGCGTTGCCGATCTGTGCGGGAGAGCCGCCCCGCAGCGCCGTCAGCGCGCCCGCCGCCATGGCGGAGGCGGTGCCGATTTCCGCCTGGCAGCCGCCGGAGGCTCCGGCGATACACGCTTTGTAGCCGATCACCGCGCCGATGCCCGCGGAGACGTAGAGCGCCTGAACAAGCTCGCTCTCCGGCACGTCCCGGCGGGAGAGCGGGATGAGGACGGCGGGCAGGACGCCGCAGGCGCCCGCGGTGGGCGCCGCCACGATCTTGCGCATACAGGCGTTGGACTCGCCGGTGCAAAGGGCGATGGAAATGACCTCGCTGATGAAATCGCCCGAGAGGGCCTTGCCGCTGACGGTGTAGATCCGCATTTTTTGTCCGTCTCCGCCCACCAGTCCGCTGACGGAACGGCGGTCGCTGCGATAGGTGGCCTCCGCGTCCAGCATGGCGCGCCACGCCGTGCGCATCTTGGCCCAGGACTGCTCCCGGGTGACCTGCCGCTCCTCGATATCCGTATCCAACACGACCTCCCAGAAGGGCTTGCCGCTTTTTTCGATCTTCTCCAGGATCTCCTGCATGGAATCCAGCATCTCAGTCCGCCTCCTTCTGGTAGTAAGTCAGCCGGACGACGCCCGGCAGTTCCTCGATCAGCTCGCGCACCACGGGCGGCACCACCTGATCGGTCTCGATCACCATGAGCACGTCGCCGCCGCGGCGGCTGCGGTACAGGTTCATATTGGCGATGTTGACCCGCCCCCGGGACAGTTCCCGGCTCACCTCCGCCAGCTCGCCGGAGATGTCCTGGCTGTGGACGATCAGCGTGTTGAACGCGCCGGTGAAGCCCACTTCAATATCGTCCAGCTTGTCTACCCGGATGCGGCCGCCGCCGGTGGAGGACGCCTGCATCCGCAGGCGGTGTCCCTGCCCGTCCGCCACGTCCAGCACAGCGGTGTTGGGGTGGGCCTCCCGGAGCTGCACCTCGCCGAAGTCGAAGGTCATCCCCGCCTCCTGGGCCAGTTCAAAGCTGTGGGGGATGTTGAGATCGTCCGGCTTCATCCCCAGAAGCCCCGCAATCAGCGCCCGGTCCGTGCCGTGTCCCTGCCCCGTCTCCGCAAAGGAGCCGTGCAGCAGGATGTGTGCGGTCCTCACGTCTCCCCCCAGCAGCGTGCGGGCCATGTTGCCGATGCGCACCGCGCCGGCGGTATGGGAACTGGACGGCCCGACCATAATGGGTCCCAGAATATCAAAAATGTCAAGCATAGTGTCTCGTTTCCTTTTTCAGTGGATTGTGCCGGGAGAGAATTTCTCCCCCTCCCGACAGGCACAGCGTACCATACCGGGGCTGGTTCCGCAAGGGATATTTTTGCAATAGCGCCAATATTTTAATCGTTTGCATTGCAATTTTCGGCTGCTTTGCCTATACTTGAAAATACGGAATATAAATCGGAAAGGAGTCCTTCCAATGTCCTCACTTCTGGTCCGCAATCTGAAGGCCCTGATCTCCTGCGCCGACGACGACGCGCTGCTGGAGGGGGTCGATCTCTACTGTGAAGACGGATGGATCCGCGCCATCGGCCCCGATCTGCCGCAGACGGCGGACACGGTCCTCGACGGCGCCGGCTTCCTCTGCTATCCCGGTCTTGTGAACACGCATCACCACCTCTATCAGACCTTTTCCCGCAATCTGCCGCAGGTGCAGAATCTGGAGCTGTTCGACTGGCTCACCGCCCTGTACGAAATCTGGAAGGGGCTGGACACGGAGGTGATCCGTCTCTCCACCCTCACCGGCGCGGGCGAGCTGCTCAAGCACGGCTGCACCACCTGCTTCGATCACCACTATGTCTTCCCCGCCGGCAGCGGCGATCTTCTGGGCGCCCAGTTCGCCGCTGCGGAGGAGCTGGGCATCCGGATGCACGCCTCCCGGGGCAGCATGGACCTCTCCCGCAAGGACGGCGGCCTGCCGCCCGACAGCGTGGTGCAGACGGTGGACGAGATCATGGCGGACTCCGCCCGCTGCATCGAAATGTACCACGATCCCTCCGCAGGCTCCATGCGCCGGGTGGCGCTGGCCCCCTGCTCGCCGTTCTCCGTGAGCGGAGAGCTGCTGCGGCAGAGCGCGCTGCTGGCCCGGCAGTACCATGTCCGCCTTCACACCCATGTGGCGGAGACGCGGGACGAAGAGCGCTTCACACTGGAAAATTTCCATATGCGCCCGCTGGAGTACATGGCCTCCGTCGGCTGGACGGGGCCGGACGTCTGGTACGCCCACGGCATCCACTTCAACGACGAGGAGCTGCGGGAACTTGCCCGGACGGGTACCGGCGTGGCCCACTGCCCCATCTCCAACATGAAGCTTGCCTCCGGCGTGGCGCGGGTGCCGGAGATGCTGCGTCTGGGCGTACCGGTGGGGCTGGCGGTGGACGGCTCCGCCTCCAACGACGGCTCGTCCCTGATGGAGGAACTGCGGGTCTGCTATCTGCTGCATCGGCTGAACTCCAGCAAGGCCGCTCCCTCGGGCTACGATGTGCTGAAAATGGCCACCCGGGGCAGCGCCCGCCTGCTGGGCCGGGATGACATCGGTTCTCTGGCGGTGGGAAAATGCGCCGACTTTTTCCTGGTGGACAGCCGCCGGCTGGAGCTGGTGGGCAGTCTGTACGATCCCCGCTCCGTGCTGGGCACGGTGGGGCTGCGGGGCCCCGTGGACTACACGGTGGTCAACGGGAAAATCGTCGTGAAAGAGGGACGCCTCGTCACCGTGGACGAGCGGGCGGTGGCCGAGGCGGCCAATCGCAAATGCCGGGAGTATCTGGACCGGCAATAACCGCGGAAAAAGGAGCGATCGCATGGAGCGGTTTTCAGTTCTCGTGGGGGATCTCACGCAGTCGGACGCCGAGGCCATTGTCAACGCCGCCAACGAATCCCTCTTGGGCGGCGGAGGTGTGGACGGCGCCATCCACCGCGCGGCGGGGCCGGAGCTGCTGGCGGAATGCCGCGCACTGCACGGCTGCCCCACGGGGGAGGCACGGCTGACCGGGGGCTGCCGCCTGCGGGCCAAATACGTGATCCATACGGTGGGACCCGTGTGGCGGGGCGGGAACGCGGGCGAGGCCGCGCTTCTGGCCTCCTGCTACCGCTCCTGCCTGGAGCTGGCGGAGCAAACCGGCATCCAAACGGTGGATTTTTCCTCGATCTCCACCGGCGTTTTCGGCTACCCGCTGGCGCAGGCCGCCACCGTGGCGGAAAAGGCCGTGATGGAGTTTTTGCGGGAGCATCCGCTGCCGCAACGCGTGCGCATGGTCTGCCATTCGGAGGAGGCCGCCGCGGTCTACCGGCAGGTCTACAACCTTTGGTACGCCGGCAGCAAGGAGGAGCGGCTGTAACGTTGTCGGGGCACGGGAGAGCGGAACGCGATCCCGTCTGCGGACGGGCTGCTTTCCCTGTGCCCGGTCCCTCCTCTTTCACGGAAACATATCGTCCGTGTCGAGTTGACGGCAGAAAAGCAGGAGCGGACCCGGCCGGGTCCGCTCCTGCTTTATATTTGATCTTTCCGCCGACTTACCAAATGGTAACGCGGCTGACGGGAGCCAGCCACATTCCGTCGCCCTCGGTGATGCCGAAGGCATCGTAGAACTGGCTGAAATTCTGAAGCACCAGACTGCCGCGGAGCTTATCCGGCGCATGGACGTCCACCAGCGCCAGATACTCTCCGGTCTCCCGGGTGTAGCTGGAGCACCAGATCTGAGACATGGCGGTATAAAGCGCCTTGTAATCCGGGGTGGTACGCTTGCCCTCCAGCGCTGTCAGACAGGCTGCGGCGCCGATGTCCGCAATGTTCTCCGAAAGAGTCTGGGTGCCGTTGCAGGTGATGCCCGGCGCCGCCTCGCGGCCGTCATACAGGCTCACCACATTGCCGCAGAGCTTCTGGAAAGCGGCGTAGTCCTCCGCAGTCCACCAGTCGGCGGCATTGCCGTTTTCGTCATACTTGGCGCCGTTATTGTCAAAAGCGTGCGTAATCTCATGGGCGATCACATAGCCGATGCCGCCGAGGTTCTGCTCGTAAGTGGCGTTCACATCATAAAACGGCGCCTGCAAAATGCCGGCGGGGAACTCGATGGAATTGACGTTGGGATTATAGCAGGCGTTCACGGTGTAGGGCGTCATGGACCATTCGTCCTTGTCCACGCCCGCCTGCTGCCGCTTCACGGAATCAGCCTCCTGTGCCTTTACGCCCGCAATCACGTTGGCAAAGAAGCTGCCGCCCTCGTCAACGGAGAGGAACTTTGCGTCCTTCAGGCTGTCGCTCCACTGATCGGGATAGCCGACGTGCAGCTTCATGGTATCCAGCTTCCGAATGGCCCGGGCCTTGGTGGCCGCGCTCATCCAGGTCAGGGAGTTGATCCGCTCCTTGTAAGTCGCCAGAATGCCCCGGATCATCTGCTCGATATCGGTCTTGGCCGCGGCGGAGAAGTAGCGGGTGACATAGGCCTCTCCCAGATAGTCGCTCATCATGCTCTGAACGTAAGAGGCGGCAAGCTCCTCGGTGGTGGTTTCGGAAAGTCCGGCATAGGTCTTTTCGAACGCCTGGCTGGCGTCCGTAAACTCGTGGTTGAGCATTACGCCGTAGCCGGAGGCCAGCGCCATTCTGCTGTACAGCTTCAGCGTAGCCAGATGCGCGTCGTCAAAGAGGGCGGCGGCGGCCTTGGTGGCGTTCACATCGCTCACCAGAATCCGGTTGGTCTGCTGATAGCCGGTGGCGGCGAATATCGTGTTCAGATCCACATTGGGGAACAGAGCCTGCAGCTGCGTCATGGTGAAAAGATTATAGGTCTTATCCACATCGCCCAGCTCCTCCCTGTTCAGGGACTTGGCTGCAATGGCCGCGTCCGTGTCCCAGATGAGCTTCGCGTCTGCCGCCGCGGTAGCGGCGTCGGCTCCCAGAAGGGTGTCCAGGGTGGCAAGATAGGTGAGATATGCTTTTTTCTGGGTATCCGTCGCGGCGGAATAGCCTGTTTTGCCCAGTGCGGGGCTGATGGTGCCGAACGCCAGATCGTAAACGGTGCTGTCCTTGGCGTCCACATCCAGGCCGAAGCTCATCAGCGGATTCATGCCCAGATCCTCATAGGTGGTCTGACAGGCCGCCATCAGTTCCTTGAGCGTCGTCGCGGAATCAATGGCGTCCAGGTACTTCTTGATGGGAGTGATCCCGGCCTTGTCCCGGGCTGTGGTATTCAGGATATTGTTGTAGAGCACGGCGATCTTCTTCTCCCCGTCGCTCTTGGCTCCGCCGTTGGCGATCGCCTTGATGATCGTCTGCATTTCCTTGTCCGCCTTGATGCTCACGTCGCTAAAGGAGCCGGAGGAGGAATAGCCCGGCGTGATGACGCTGGAATCCAGCGCCGTCTTATTGACCGCAGCGTAGAAGTCGTCCTTCAGATTGGTTCCCTCCAGCGTGTAGGTGCGGTTTATGAAAAGCTCCATCTGGTGCTCCGTCACCCTGGCATTGGGAGAAAACGTGGTGGCGGAGGTGCCCGCCACGATGCCGGAGGCCAGCACGCTGGCCAGTTCCGTCTTGGCCCACTCCGGCACATCGGTGAAGTTGGAGGCGCTGTATCCCTTGCGGGCGTTGTCCCCCTTGGGCGCGGGAAGCGTTCCGAACGCCCGCTCCAGCATCACCAGCGCCTGGGCGCGGGTCACGCTGCCGTTCTCGTCCAGATTTCCGTCGGCATAGCCTTTCAGAATATCCGTGCGCTTGACGCCGGGATTGTAGTCGTCCGCGGCGGCCAGCAGCATATCCGCCACCTGCCCGCGGGTTGCGTACTGCACGGCGGAGGCCGCCAGCGCGGCGGGGACCGCCGTAATCACCAGCAGCACCGCCAGCAGGGCGGCAGACGCCTGCCTGAGTCGTTTCAATACATTCATGGGTTGACCGTTCCTTTCCATCTTTCCTCCCGGACGCAGCCGCCCGGTCCCGCAGGGCCGTCTCTCCGGCGGCGTAGGGCGGGTTGGAGCCCGCAAGGGCCCCGGTGATGCGCAGCCGTTCTTCTCACCAGCCGCATTTTGTATTGCTATAATAATACAATAAGATAGTTTTAGCAAGGGCTTTTGCAACTTATTTGAATATTTTCCGTTTTCAGGTAAAAATTTCAGGGGCGTTTTTGTAGCATTCTACAAGTCCCTTATTTTAATCCCCGAAAATATCGTCAATTTACCTTTTCCGCAGGCAGTCCGTGCGGTATAATAAAAGCGGAATTCACCGCCGCCCGGTGCGGAAGCGCGCCCGGCGGGAGAGCGGACGCGCCGCCGGAAAACAGGCGGCCGGAACGGAGGACACGATGGAACACAGTATTGCCAGGGAGGTCAGCGGACTTCTGACGCGTTCCTTTACGGAAAAGACGTTTTTGCAGCGGCTGGGCATGAACCAGTCGGACGCGAAGCATCTTCTGGGGCAGGTGGACTGGGAGAGCGCTCTGCGGCCCGTGTTCCCGCTCAGGGAGCGGCTCACCTGCGCCCAGGCGCTGGAGCTGTGCCGCCCCATGCTGAACGCCGCCGCTCCGGAGCCGCCGGAGGGCTGGCTGCCGTATGCCTACCGGGTGTCGGTGACGCTTTTGTATCCGGAGGCGGACCATGCTCACTCCTCCCGCCAGTGGGACGGGGCGCTGTGCTATCTGCTGGTGCTCCAGATCCTGCTGGACGAGGAGCGGCGGGAGCTGCCCTTCGACCCCGCGTACGATTTCGCCTTCTGCACGGACGCGGAAATGACGGGCAGCTTTGTGGCCGGAGAATACCGGCAGTTTCTGCGCCGCTTCCGGGAAGAGCATATCTACGAGCTGCTGCGGCTGGGCCGCGAGGTGACGCCCTTCCGCACGCTGGAACACATTGCCGGCGTCCATCATGTGGCCATGACCGTGGCCCGGGAATTCGCCGCCGGAGGCGGCGCGGTGGACCTTGCGCTGATGTCCGGCGCCGCCGCCGGCCACGACCTCGGCAAGTTCGGCTGCCGAAAGGGAGAGCGGGTGCCCTATCTTCACTACCACTATACGGCGCAGTGGTTTTCCCAGCGTGGGCTGAACGCCATCGGCCATATCGCCGCCAACCACTCTGTCTGGGATCTGGAGATTGAGAACCTGTCCTCGGAATCGCTGATTCTGGTGTACGCCGACTTCCGGGTCAAGCAGTCCCGGGACGACAGCGGCAACGAAATCGCCCGCATCTATTCGCTTGCGGAGGCGTTCGACGTCATTCTGGACAAGCTGGACAACGTGGATGCCGCCAAGGAGCTGCGCTACCGCTTCGTCTATGCCAAGCTCCACGACTTTGAGGAATATTTGCAGGCATTTGGGGTCGATGTGACTCTGAGCGGAAACAGCACGCCCCACCCGGTGCAAAAAGACGCCACGCTGATGTCCTCGGGCGAAGTGGTGGCGGCTCTGCGCCATCTGGCGGTGGACCACAACATCCGTCTGATGCACCGGCTGAGCCATGAGCAGCTCTTTGCCAACATTCTGGAATCCGCCCGCGGAGAGAAGGACTGGGGCCGTCTGCGGGCTTATGTCAGCGTGCTGGAGGAGTATTTCACCTATCTGACCTCCGCCCAGAAGGAACAGACGCTGGACTTTCTCTATGAGCTGCTGATGACGCCCGACGGCGACATCCGCCGCCAGGCGGCCGCCCTGATCGGCTGTATTCTGGCCGGATTCCACTCGGGCTATAAAAAGGAGCTGCCGGCGGGCGCCTCGCCGGACCCGGAGGACGACCTCCCCTTCCAGCTGTGGGAGGAGTATCTGGAAAAGCTGGTGCAGCCGGACCGCCGGCTGACGCCCCGGCAGATCAGCATGATCCGCTATCAGGCCAAGACGGTGGCGGACGCGCTGCTTGAAAACTGTTCTAACGCGGATATGCCCCGTTTTTCCTCCGCGCTCTTCAGCCACTACCGCGCGCCCGGAGAGGCGGACGAGGACGCGGCTTTCGCCCTTTTGGACGCGGTGGTGAGTCTGCCGCTGGGCCGGGCCGGAGAGGACGATCTGGCCGCCCTGACGGAGTTTGCCCTCTGGTGGCTCAAAAACGGGGGCCTGCCCCAAAAGGCGGCCGCCATGCGGCTTTTCCGCCATCTGCTCACGGCCCTGCCCGCCGCCTCTCCCCTGCGGGAGAAAATTGGGGACGCCACCCTGGCGGCGGACTGTGAGGACAGCACGCCTCTGCTGTTTCTTCAGGCGCAGCTTGCCCGCACGCTGGGGCGGGAGTGCGCGGAGCTGGAAGAGCTCCTGGACCGGCCGGAGCTGGCCAGCAACGTGTTTCTGGACAATCTGAAAACCGCCACTCACTGGGTTTTGAAAGCCGTGGGCGTGGAATACCTGCTGGACCAGGTGGAACACGGCAACCGCCAGAACGTGCTGCACATCGCCACCCATCTCTCCAATCTCATCAAGGTCAGTGAAAACGTGGTGGTTCGGCGCATGGCGGGCGCCTCCCTCTTGTCCATCGCGCCGGTGCTGACGCCCGACCGCCGCAACGAGATCGCCGTGGAGCTCTCCAAGGCGCTGGAAACCGGGCAGTCCGAGCTCTCCAAATACATCCCGGAATACCTGGGCCGCTTCTCGCTGTGGCTGACGCCCCGGGAGCTGGACGAGGTGGTGGACCAGATGCAGTTTCTGCTCTCCTCCGCCAGCGCCAACGTGGTGGCCGCCGCCCTGTCCACCGTGGGCTCCATTCTGGAGTACTACGCCGTGTACGGCGGCCGGTTCGGCGAGGACCCGGAGACTCTGGACGCCCGCCGCCGCCGTCTGGCGGGGCTGCTGCTCAAGGGGCTCTCCTCCTTCCGGGAGCCGGTGCGGCAGGAGGCGCTGCACATTCTGGGCGACGGCCTGTTCGCCTCCCGGGCGCTGACCTATGAGGAAAAGGTCTCTCTGTTCACCCTGACGGCAAAAAAGGTTCTCTGCCTGATCGGCGAAAGCGGCGAAAAAGACCTGACGTTTTTCTACACCGCCGCTGCTCTGTCCCACATCTACCGTTTCATCATCTACCATTCGGTGGAGGACGGCCCCTTCCGCTTCACCGTGCCGGACAAGGTTGCCTTCTTCCCCGGCACCTTCGACCCCTTCTCCCTCTCCCACAAGGGGATCGTCCAGAATATCCGCGATCTGGGCTTTGAGGTCTATCTGGCCGTGGACGAGTTTTCCTGGTCCAAAAAGGCCCAGCCCGGCCTGATCCGCCGTCAGCTGGTCAGCATGTCGGTGGCGGACGAATTCGACGTCTACCTCTTCCCCCACGATACGCCGGTGAATCTGGCCAACCCCGCCGATCTGGACGTGCTCCGCGGGCTTTTCGAGGGACGGGAGCTGTATCTGGCCGTGGGGTCCGACGTGGTTGCCAACGCCTCCTCCTACAAGGGACCGGTCACGGAAAACTCCGTGCAGAACATGAACCACATCGTCTTTCGCCGCCAGAGCGACGCCGACGGCAACGAGATCGACGCCGACCTCTCCTGCATCCGCGGAAAGGTCATTCAGCTTCAGCTCCCCACTCATCTGGAGGACATCAGCTCCACCCGCATCCGGGAGAACATCGACCTGGGCCGCGACATTTCCAGCCTGATCGACCCCGCGGTGCAGGACTACATCTACCGCAACAGCCTGTACCTGCGGGAGCCGCAGTACAAGCAGCTTCTGCGGGCGGGCTACCTGGACTTCTCGCTGGAGGAGGAATTCGACGCCGGAATGTGGGAGGAGCTGTGCGCTGCCGTGCGGGAGAGCGGCCGCCCCACTCCCCGGCCCGACTCCCGGGACTCCACCCTGATTCTCCGGGACATGAGCGGTCCCGGCCGCGTCCTCGGCTTTCTCACCATGCGCACGGTGAATTCCGCCGGACTTTTTGAGGCGCTGGGCAGCGCCACCCGGGCAGACTACGTCCGGGAGCACACCGCCGGCCGCATCCGGCTTTTGACCGGGATCTACTCTGTCCGTTTCCCCGGCGGCAACTACGACGTGCCCCAGCTTCTTCTCAACGAGGCGCTGTTCCGCGCGCTGGGCGACGATTGCAGCTACGCGGTCTATTGTCCCGCCGGGCCGGAAGGCGGCGGCGCGGCGCTGGACCTTTTGGGCAGGCACGGTTTCATACCGGTGCCGCCCTCCGGCGAGCGGCCGCTGCTGATGACGGATATGCGGGCGCCGGTGGCTCTGATCCAGAACATTCCCACCACCCTCAAAGAGCCGTTTTCCTCCGACCGGGCCGTGCTGGAGGCCGTCCGGGCCGCCCATCTGCGGTTTCAGGCCGCCATCGCGGGGATGTTCCCCGGAACGCTGGTCCTCTCCGTCAACGCGGAGGTCATCTATCACCGGCTGGTGCGCAAGATCGTGGAGATCAACGGCGTTCCCGCCGAGCCTACCCATCCCCGGGTGCTGGGGCCGAAAATGTGCGTCCCGTTCGGCAAGATTCTCCGCGGAAACGCCATTCCCAACACCGTCACCAAAACCATCCACACCGACAAGGTGTTCGCGCCCGACCTGCGCTCGTTCACCATTGAGGCGTTCCCCGGCTACGCCCCTCTCCCCAGTCAGATCCGCACGGTGAAGTCCTTCCGCCGCCCCGTCATTCTGGTGGACGACCTGCTGCACTCCGGCAACCGCATCCACGCGCTGGACCCCCTCTTCCGGGAGTTCGACGTGCCCATCGACCGGGTGCTGGTGGGGCTGATGTCCGGCCGCGGCCGGGATTTGATGGCCGCCACGGGCCGTCAGGCGGACTGCGTCTATTTCATCCCCAACCTGCGGGCCTGGTTTGTGGAATCCACCATGTACCCCTTCATCGGCGGCGACACCGTCAGCGGCGTCCCCTCCACGGTGCCGGGCCTGACGCCGGCGGTAAACCTCATCCTGCCCTACGCCTTTCCCCGGTTTTACAGCGGGTGCAGCCGGGAGGCGGTGTTCCGCTTCTCCCGCGTGTGCGTGGAAAATTCCCGCAATATCCTGCTGGCGCTGGAGAGCGCCTACCGCAAGCGGTACGCCCGAAACCTGACGCTCTCCCGGCTCAGCGAGGCCGTCATTCTCCCCCTCTCCCCGGACAAGGGGAGCTCCCTGCACTACGATCCGTCTCTCGCCGCCTCGGCATGTCTTGAAAGCGACCTTGCCATGCTGATGCGGATGCGGGAGCTGGTGGAGTAAGGACACAAGAAAGGAGCTTTTTTCAATGAACTATTATCAGGACGGGGAGGACTTCTTTGCCTCCCTGCTGCCCGATCTTCCCCTCAGGCGCGCCGAGGCGCCGGAGGAGGGACGGGATGTGACGTTTCTCTTCTCCCGTCCGCCGGAGGCCTGCCGGGCGGCGTTCTGCCCCTCCGACGTCCGGCAGCTCACCGCGCCGTCGGAGGACGCGGCCTTTCTGGATCCCGCGCGGCTCCCGGAGGGACCCGCGTTTCCGCCGGAGCTGCTGCGGCAGATCGGCGCGCGGACGCTGCGGGCGGTGAACGTCCGCCACCCCGCGTGGCGGGAGCTGGCGAAGCAGGAACCGGAGCCCCGCCGCCGGCGGGTGCATCTTCTGGCGGTGGGCGACGTAGGCGGCACGCTTTTGACCGGTCTGAAGCTTTTGGGCGGCGAGTGCATCTCCACCATCGGCATCTGCGATCTGAACGAGCGGACCGTGGACCGCTGGACCGCCGAAATGGCCCAGGTCTCCTGGCCGTGGGATTACGACGCGCTTCCCAAAGTGGAGGCGGTGCCGCGGGAGCGGCTTTTTGAATGCGACGTGCTGCTGTTTGCCGCCGCCCGGGGAATCCCGGAGGTGGGCAGCGCCGTGAAGGACGTGCGGATGGCCCAGTTCGCCGTCAATCGCCCGCTGGCAGAATCCTGCGGCGTACAGGCGCGGGAAGCGGGCTTTCGCGGAACGCTGTGCATTCTCTCCGACCCGGTGGACCCGCTGTGCCGGAGCGCCTATCTTGCCTCCAACCGAAACGCGGAGGGCGTCTGGGACGGCCGTGGGCTTCGCCCCGAGCAGATCCGCGGGCTGGGGCTGGGCGTCATGAATGCCCGGGCTGCCGATCTTGCCCGCCGTGAACGGCGGTTTTCCGCCTTTTTGGACGAGGGCCGCAGCTTCGGTCCCCACGGGGAGGGACTGGTGATTGCCAACTCCATCGAGCATTACGACGACGCCCTCTCCCGGGAGCTGACGGCGGAGGTTCTGTCCGCCAACCGCCGCATCCGGGAGCTGGGCTTCAAGCCCTTCGTGGCCCCGGCTCTGTCCTCCGGCGCGTTTCAGCTTTTGCTGATGCTGCGGGGCCAGTGGCACTGCGGCTCGGTGTGTCTGGGGGGCGTCTGGTTGGGCTGCCGCAGCCGCCTGACCCCCGCCGGACTGGAGACGGAGGCGCTGGCGCTGCCGGAGGAGCTGTTTGCGCGGCTCCGGCAGGCTGAGGCCACGCTGGCCGCCATCGAGTAAACAGCGGCTCCCGCCGCCGAAAGGGACCGCCGTCCCCTCTCCGGAGAATGATTTGAGGAGATGATCGCCTTGTCTGAGGCTGCTCTCACCGTGATCTGTCCCGGAAAAACCGCCGCACCCCGCTACGCACTGACGCTGGAATCGGCTCTGCGGGGAATCCCCGTGAAAATCCTCACCCGCCTGACGCCGCACACGCCCCTGCAGGGAAAGCGGGTCCTTTTTGCCGTCCCGCTGGACGAAAGCGGGATCAACCCGGAATTCTGGGAGATGCTGGCCGTGCTGCGCCGCTGCCCTCATCTGATGGACGGCTGCGTAGCCGGCGTTCTGGTGGACGGAACCGGCGACCTGTACACCAAGTCCGCGGCCCGGACGCTGGTGCTTTCCGCCAATCAGGCCGGGTGCCTGTTTGTGGGCAGGCCGCTGGTGGAAGCCACCGGGAGCCTGCGGAATTTCGCGGTGCAGGCCAAAAACGCGGGCTGCTCGCTGGAGGAGGCGTACCGTCTCGCAGCGCGGGATCTGTTGGAGAGGATCGTGTCGTTCTCCCCGCCCCGCTCCGCGCGCCCGGAGCTTCTGGTGCTCCACGCCTCCAGCCGCCGCACCTCCAACACGCTGGCCCTGTGGGGCGAGGTGCGGAGCCGGCTGGGCGAAAGCTGCGCCGTCACGGAGATCGGCCTGCGCAACGGGACCATGGAGGACTGCGCCGGCTGCCCTTACACCTCCTGTCTCCACTTCGGTGAAAAGGGCGGCTGCTTTTACGGCGGCGTCATGGTGCAGGAGGTCTATCCCGCCATCCGCAAGGCCGACGCGGTGATTCTTCTGTGTCCCAATTACAACGACGCCCTGCCCGCCAACCTCAGCGCGGCGGTCAACCGGCTCACGGCGCTCTACCGGGCGGTGCCTCTCTCGGACAAAGCGGTTTACGGCATCGTGGTCTCCGGTTACTCCGGCGGCGACATCGTGGCTCAGCAGCTCATCTCGGGGCTTTGCATGAACAAGGCCTTCTGGCTACCGCCCCGCTTTTGTATGCTGGAAACCGCCAACGATGCCGGCACGGCCGTCCGTCTGCCCGGCATCGGCGAACGGCTGGACAGCTTCGCCCGCGGGATTCAGGAGCAGCTGTGCCTGTGAACCTACCGCAGAAAAGAAAAAGCCGCCCCGCGCGGAGCCCGGAGGGTTCCTGATGCGGGGCGGCTTTTTCACCTGCGGAACGGACCGGTGCCTCCACGAGGACGACCGCGGGGCTATTTTCCGCGGAAAGGCTGTTCACTTCTCAGGCAGGCAGAGGACCCGCTCCAGTTCCCGCGCGGCGGCGCTCAGCGGGCGGCCCGCGTCCCGCAGGAGACAAATATGCCGCGGCGGAATCTCCTCCCGCAGCCGGACGCGGAATACCGCCTTTTTCTCCAGCGCCTCCATGGCAAATTCCTCCGGCAGGAATCCAAGGCCCAGATCGTTTTGGACCAGCGGCAATATCTGGTCCGCCGTCGCTGCCTCCACATCGGGCCGCAGCACCAGGCCGCAGCGGGCGAACAGGCGGTCGTAAAAGGCGTAGGTCCCTGTTCCGCGGCCCAGGCATACCAGCGGATAGGACTCCAGCTCGGAGAGGGACAGCGTTCTGTCCGCCAGTCCGGAGAAGCGGGGACCGGCAATCAAGATCTCCCGGACCTCCTTCAGTCTGGTCTCCCGGAGGGGACGCGGGGCCTGCGCAGGCGTCGTGACCAGCGCCAGTTCCGCCGCGCCGCTTTGCAGCGCCGCAACTGCCTGCGGCGTGGAGCAGTTGGAGAGCCGGATGCGGATGCCGGGATACTGCCCGCAAAAGTCCCGGAGCTTCGGCAGCAGCAGACCGTGCAGCGCCGTCTCGCTGGCCCCGATGCAGACCGTTCCGCTTTGGAGAGTCCGCTTCCCCTCCAGTTCCTCCTCGGCGGCCTCCAGCTGGGACTGGGCGATCTGCACATGGGCGTACAGCCGTTCTCCCTCCGGCGTGAGGCGAATCCCGCGGTTCGACCGCAGGAAGAGCCGGCAGCCCAGTTCGTATTCCAGGCGGTTCATGGTCCGGGTCACGTTGGGCTGATGGCTTCGGAGCGCGGCGGCCGCGCGGGTAAAGCTCCCGTATTTGGCCACAAAATAAAAGATTCGGTAGGATTCGTATTCGACCGGCACGGAGATTTCTCCTCTCTATATATCAATTTGATATATCTGCAATATCAAAGATATCTTTTACATCCGGATTTTCCCATAGTATACTGAAAAGCTGAAAAAAACGCAAGGAGGTTTTCCCTATTATGCTGGATTTGCTGGAAGCGCTGATGATTTTATGCTTCGGTCTGTCATGGCCTATTTCGATCTACCGCTCCTATGTCTCCCGGACCGCGAAGGGTAAGAGCCTGTTTTTCGAGGTATTTCTCTGGATCGGCTATATTTTTGGAATTGCGCGGAAATTTCTCCAGTATTCCGGCGGAAGCGGTCTGAATTTCATCTTCTATCTGGGTTGGTTCTTCTATTTCCTGAATCTGGCCGAGATCACGGTGGATATGGTCCTCTACTTCCGCAACGTGAAACTGGACCAGATCGCCGACGCGCAAACGACGGTCATCATGGTTGAGGAAAACTCCTGACGAAAAAGCGCCGTTTCTGCCCGCAGCCGGGCCCGGAGCGGATAAAAAGACGGGACACGCCGTTGCGCGTGTCCCG
>Ga0183101_1001196_pt1 | contig 26845 bp, 28 predicted proteins | sample Biomet3_FD_127790 | JGI IMG/M metagenome (GOLD analysis project Ga0183101, IMG submission 127790) | Microbial communities from bioreactor (seeded with sewage sludge) at LBNL, California, USA - Biofuel metagenome 3 | ecosystem: Engineered > Bioreactor > Anaerobic > Unclassified ...
AAAATAAATAAGTTGCGAAAAATTAACAAAATTTCAAGTTGCTTTTCAGTAGTTTTTCTTTAGAAAAACTAGAAAAGAGGCTATCTCTCAAAATGACTTCTTAGTCATTTTGAGACAGCCCCTTTTTATTATAATCATAAAGCTACGGTATTTGAAGTATATTGTATTGGATATAAATCTTCCAGTTTGTGACGGATTCTAATAACTTGAAAAATAATTGGATGTTAACTTCCTAATTTTTAAGTTTAATGCTAAAATTCATAATGTTGAACTTAATAATTCTTTTTTATTCTATTTAGAATCATATCACTAACAATAATGCATTTGAAGTACGCACAAATTTGAAATGGAGTGTAGTAAATGATACTATAAAGTTAGTACTCAAAAATTTTGAGGAGAATTAAAAATGGTAAAATCAAAAAGTGTAATAACCAAATGTCCTATGGACGTAACTATAAATATATTAAGTGTTATATGGAAAATATCACAAAAATCTAAAGACACAAGACTTTAAAAGTGTCACAATTTTTATAGGGTGTAATGTAGGAGATAATGTAACCTTTATAAGGCTAGATGCGACAGATTAGTAGGAGATGATGAAGATTAATTATTAATGAAAATAGCTAAAAATGAATAACACTAATTTTTATTATGAAAGTGAGAGATAACATGAATTGGATGGAGTCAATAAAAACATATAATCCTTGTAATGAACAAGAGAAAAAAGACAAAGAAATAATTTTGTATTGTATAGGTAAGTTTAAGAATATTTTAAGTAGAGATAATGAGATTGCTCATATAACAAGCTCAGCATTTGTACTAAATAAAACAAAAGATAAGGTGCTAATGGTATACCATAATATATACAATTCCTGGTCGTGGACAGGCGGTCATGCAGATGGAGAAGAAGATTTACTAGCTGTTGCAATTAAAGAAGCAAAGGAAGAAACTGGAGTAAAAAATATTTACCCTGTTAGTTCGGACATATTTTCATTAGATATACTGACTGTGCTAGGACATATAAAAAGAGGAAAATATGTATCTCCACATTTACATTTGTCAGTTGCCTATTTAATAGAGGCTGATGAAAATGAATTGCTTATTGTTAAAGCAGATGAAAATAGTGATGTTAAATGGATTCCCATAGATGAAGTAAATACATATTCAAATGAACCGCATATGCAGAAGGTGTACAAGAAGTTAATATCTAAAATCAAAGAAATTTAAAAATTATATCAGGGAGGAAAATAATGCGAGATAAAGTTGAAAGTATGATAAAACAATTTGTAAAACATTATCATGAAACAAGAGATGTTAAAACTAAATGGAAAGAACCTTTGATAGCCTATGCAGATGCTGAGGATAAAATGTTTTATGAACTAAAAGAAATTGTAAGTCCTTCTCATGCGTTACCTAAAGATTTTTTACAAGAGGCTAAAACAGTGATAACATACTTTATACCCTTTGATGATACCGTAATTAAAAGTAATATTGAAGGAAAAGAATGTTCAAAACTTTGGGCAATAGCTTATATAGAAACTAATCAACTTATATTTGACTTAAATACTTATATAAATGAAGAGCTTAAAAAGATAGGATTTAATGCAACTATTATTCCAGCAACACATAATTTTGATAAGAAAAAATTAATTAGTGACTGGTCTCATAGGCATGTTGCTTTTATAGCGGGACTTGGAAGTTTTGGGTTAAATAATATGCTTATTACAGATAAAGGTTGTTGTGGTAGAATTGGTAGTTTAGTAACAGATTTAAAGATAGAGCCTTCACCAAGAAAAAACATAGAATATTGTTTATTTAAGCATAATAATACTTGTAAAAAGTGCGTAGATAGATGTGTAAATGATGCTCTAAAAGTAGATTGTTATGATAGACATAAGTGTTATGAAATCTGTTTGAATAATGATAAAATTCATTCTGATATTGGTCTATCAGATGTTTGTGGAAAGTGTTTAGTTAGTATACCCTGTTCTACAACAAATCCAGTAAAAATTCATCTAAAAATATAGCTTGAACTATTGATGGGCCTTTAATTTCAACTTTGTATCCATACACTTTATTTTTTACATTGCTTAGAATATAATAAAAAGAATTAGAAAAGGCGGTGTTATAGTGAACTTAAACAAACAAAAGAAAATTGCTGTTGTAAATGATGTTACTGGCTTCGGACGATGTTCTGTAGCAGTGGCCTTGCCTATTATATCAGCAATGAAGATACAATGTTGCCCATTGCCTACTGCAATATTATCGGCTCATACGGGATTTTCAAATTTCTTTTTTCATGATTATACTCCTCACATGAGAGATTACATGGATAATTGGAAAGAACTTAATTTAGAATTTGATGGAATCTGTACTGGATTTTTAGGTTCAAAAGAACAAATTGATATTGTAGTAGAATTTCTTGAAAAATTTAAAACAAAGAATACCACTGTTATGGTTGATCCTGTTATGGGTGATTATGGACAACTTTATTCTACCTATACACAGGAAATGTGTCATGAAATGAAGAGATTGATAAAATATGCAGATGTAATGACTCCTAATCTTACTGAAGCTTGCAGACTTCTTGATATTCCTTATCCAAATAGAAGATTGAGCCCTGAGGAGCTTGAAGATATTGCAAAAGAACTTTGCACAAAAGGTCCGGATAAAATTGTAATCACTGGACTACAATATAATGGGAATATACAAAATTTTATATATGAAACTGGAAAACCTTATACTATTATAGATGTAAAAAAAATTGGTGAAGATCGTTCTGGTACTGGAGATATATTTACTTCTATTGTAGTTTCAAATATAGTTAAAGGAGTAGACATTGTTACTGCTGTAAAAAAAGCTACAGATTTTATTAGTAAAGCGATTGATTATACTGCTAAAATTGGTACTCCAGTCCATGATGGTATTTGCTTTGAAGAATATTTGAATGAGCTGAAATAATTAAATATATAGTAATTTATTATTATTCATTAATATTAGTTGCAGAATTTAAAACATAAAGAAAAGAGGAAGATAGAATATGCTTATTTTGTATACAGCTAAAAATGGTATTTATACGGATTTAAAAGACAGTTATACTAATGAAAAAGAATTAATCCGTAAGAATATTTATGTTAATTTAACTAATAGTTGTCCTTGTGCTTGTACCTTTTGTTTAAGAAATACTAAGGAATTAGATGAATCAAATAATCTGTGGTTAGATAGGGAACCTACTGTTCAGGAAATCATAAAAGAATTTCAAAAATATGATTTAACTCAATTTAATGAAGTTATATTCTGTGGGTTCGGAGAACCTTTAGTGCGTATTGAGGATCTATTAGAAGTGGCGAAATATCTAAAAAACAGAAGTAGTAATACTCTAATTCGTATAAATACTAATGGATTAGCAGATTTAGTTCATGGAAAAGAAACTGCTCCATTATTAAAAGGACTGATTGATACTGTATCCATAAGCCTTAATTCATCAAATGCTGAAGAATATTTCAAGTTAACTCGTAGTAAATTTGGTATCGAATCTTATGATGCCATGCTGAAATTTGCAGTAAGTTGTAAAGAGTATGTTCCCAATATAGTTATGACAGTAGTAGATTGCATTGGACAAGAAGAAATAGATGCTTGTCAAGCTATATGCGATAGAATTGGAGTGGCTTTAAGAGTACGTCCTTTTGAATAAAATAAATTTGAAAAGAAAATTATGTATATTTATAAAAAATATGTAAGTTGCAGCGTAAAGTATTAAGAAGATATGAAAAAATAGAGAAGGAGGAGTTACGTTAAACAAGTAATATTATAGTAGAATTTTATAATATTTTTATAGAGTTTTATAAGTTTTACGTAACGGATGATTATGTTTAAACAGGAAGAAATGATAATTAGGCACGCAAAATTTGAAGACTTGTCTAGTATTGTAGAAATTTATAATTCAACAATACCAGGACGGATGGTTACTGCTGATACTCAACCTGTTACTGTTGAAAGTAAAGAAAAATGGTTTTATGAACATTCTCCAAACTCTAGACCAATGTGGGTTATGGAAAAAGATAGCGTGATTTGCGGTTGGCTAAGCTTTCAATCATTTTACGGAAGACCAGCTTATAATGCTACAGTAGAAGTTAGTATTTACATTTCAAAAGATTATAGAAAAAAAGGACTAGGTCATATATTTATGCAAAAGGCAATTAACATTTGTCCTAAATTAGGTATAAATACACTTATTGGTTTTATTTTCAGTCATAATGAACCAAGCCTAAAACTATTCCAGGGCTATGGATTTGAAAGCTGGGGACATTTACCTAAAGTTGCTACACTTGATGGTATTGAAAGGGACTTAACTATTGTAGGAAAAAGAGTTTGTTAAGGATGATGAAAAAATTATAATTACATAAGGACGAGGAGCATTATTTATGGAAATTCTTAAATCAATATTTTATTTTGTATTAGCAGGAATATTTGAAATAGGTGGAGGATATCTAGTATGGTTATGGTTAAGAGATGATAAAAGCATATGGTATGGTTTAGCTGGAGCTGTAAGCTTAATCATTTATGGAATAGTACCAACATTACAGCCGCCAAGCGCTAGTTTTGGACGAGTATATGCAGCATACGGTGGAATATTTATTGTTCTTTCAATTATATGGGGATGGAAAATAGATAATGTTGTTCCAGATAAATTTGACCTAATTGGAGGGGTTATTGCACTTATAGGAGTTTTAGTAATCATGTATTATCCAAGAAGCTAGACTGAAAGAAGTGAATGTTGTTATGGAAAAAACAATTCATAATCTGAAAATACAAGAATAAAATTATGTATTGTGAAGTTAAGGGATACCAACTAATTTTTTGATATCCCTTAACTTTAATTTTTAGTTTTCACTTTTACACCAAATCTTAAAGATAACTGAGACTTATGTATTATACTCTACATTATTTATGTTGAATGGATTTAATCAATAATTCAACATACTCATATCTAACATTTTTATCTTTATAATTCAAATTGATAATACTTTCTACTTTATTATTTAATAATATAGGAAATATCAAACTGCTAATCATTTGTAATCCTATCATATACAAATGATTATCGTCTTTAATCCCTGTCAATTCTTCAAGAATATTTCTTATGCTTTTAATTCCTTCCTGCTGAATAAATTTAATATATTCAGCTTCAAGTTCTTCATTATATATAAGTTTACTAACAAAGTTTCTAAAAACATCTGGATATTCTACACTAACATCTGAATAACTTCTAAGAAAATTCCTCATCCTCTCTATTGGAGGTAATCGTTTGTCATCAAGAATTTTAAAGGAAGTTATAAATTTACTAGTAAGACATTTTAATGCTTCATTAATAACATTATCTTTTGATCCAAAATGATAATTAATAGATGCTATATTAACATCAGCAGCAGCGGCAATTTTCCTTATGGTAACATTTTGAAATCCTTCTTTTCCAATAATATAAAGTGTTGAATTTAATATTCTATCCTTTGCATTTGGAATATCTTTAAAGTTATTTTTCACGCTAATTCCTCCTATATTTATAAACAGTGTTTAAAATACATTTTAATACTATGGTACTAATTTATATATTTTTTGTCAATAACAAAAGCTTCATATAAATAAATTTTCATTAATTTCCACTATTGAAAACCCCATTTATTCAAGCAGTTATTTAGGGTTTGCTAAGTTTTTAATGCTCTGATTTTTTTATATAGTAAATTTTCAACATAAAATTATATTGACAAACAATGATGGAAATATTAGTATTAATTTAAACAGTGTTTAAAACGAAGTTTGAATTAATGTTTTTTTTCTTAATTAATTAATAACTAACTTAATCTTTTGCTAATGCTAAAATTTTTAATTTTATTAATAAAGAGAGAAATATATTTTATGTTGGGGGGAAGATAAAATGAAAAAATTAATACCATTATCATTAACACTTCTAATATTATTTACTGGATGCTCATCAAGTGAAAATAATCCTAATCAAGCAATTAAAAATCAAACTCAATCTGAAGACATATATATTTTGAGTGGAAAAATTCAAGCAGATAATTCAGCAAACCTATCATCTCAAGTTAATGCAAAGGTAAGTCAAGTTAAGGTTGATGTAGGTACTAAAGTAAATGCAGGAGATTCTATTATCTATTTAGATACTCAAGATATTCAATCTCAATTGAATCAAGCTGAAGCCGCCGTTGCAACTAATCAAGCTAATTTAGATAAGCTTAAAGCTGGCACAAGACCAGAATTAATTGCTGCTCAAAAAGCGCTTGTAGATGCAGATAAAACAGCCTATGATATTGCTCAAAAAAATTATGATCGTCAAAAACAATTGTTACAAAGTGGTAATACCGCTCAGGTAAACCTTGAACAGGCAGAGCAGGTACTTTCTGCTGCAAAATCTAAATATGATGCAGATGTGCAAAGTTTAACTGCTATGCAAAATGGAGCCACAGAAAGTGATATAAATGCATTAGAAGCCCTTGTAAAGCAATTTCAAGCTGCTGCGGAAATTCAAAAAACTTTATTGGGTCATACGGTTATTACAGCACCCATATCAGGAACAGTTACTGTAAAAAATATAAATGTAGGTGAAATGTCTGGCATTGGTCAGCCTCTTATTACAATCGTAAATAGTAATGAATTGCACGTAGATAGCTACTCACCAGAGGAGTTACTTCCTAAGTTAAAAGTAGGCCTGCAAGTTAATGTGAAAATACTTGAATTTCCCAATAAAGTATTTCAAGGAGAAATCTCAACAATAAATGCACAGATAGACTCCCGTAATAAAAATGCTTTAGTTAAAATAACTCTTAAAGATGGTAGCGACATTTTAAAACCAGGAATGTTTGCAGAAATAGGGTTAAAAAATAAGGTGGGTGAATAAATTATGAAATCAAATAAAAAAGTATTAATAATTCCAGTATTCTTATTAATGTTATTAGCTGTAGGGGGAATAATTGCATACTACTGGTATAATTCTACTTATTTCGTTTCAACAGAAGATTCAACAATTCAAGGTGACTTAATAAAAGCAACACCACAAATTGCAGGTAAACTTCTAGAAATAAATATTAGTGACGGTCAGAATGTACAAAAGGGTCAAATAATAGCAAGACAGGATATGGGTGCTTTACCTGATACAAGCATGGACGCTTCTATTGTAAGAGCGCCTATTAGTGGGATTGTACTTAAGAAGCAAGGAACTGTTGGAGAGATAGTTACTATAGGACAATCACTTGCTATAATGGTAGATCCATCTGCTCTATATATAAATGCTAATATAGATGAAACAAAGCTGAAAAAGGTAAAACTTGGTCAAAGTGTTGATATTACTGTAGATCAATATGACGGCCTAAAGTTTACTGGTAAAGTTACTACTATTGGTGACTATGCTAATTCTGCTTTAGCTGTTATTCCAACATCAACTAGTGGAACTTTCACCAAAGTTGTACAGAAGATTCCTGTGAAAATTTCACTACCCAAAAATAATTATAGACTACTACCTGGAACAAATGCTATTGTTAAAATCCATGTTAAATGAAAAGAGGTAAGTTTTAATGGAAAAGGATGTTACATCAAATTCATATAGATGGTTTGCTCTTGGGGCAGTAGTTATGGGGACATTTATGGCTATTCTTGATACTAGTATAGTAAATATTGGAATACCTAAAATGATGGCAGTCTTTAATGTATCCTTAGATGATATACAATGGGTTTTAACAGCGTATACACTTACGTTAGGTGCTATTGTACCCCTTACAGGATTCTTGGGAGAAAAATTTGGAAATAAAAAATTATATATTTTTGCATTAATTTCATTTACACTAGGTTCTTTACTTTGTGGTCTGGCCTGGAGTAATTCAGCTATGATAGCCTTTCGTATATTACAAGCTCTTGGCGGGGGAATGATTATGCCAGTTAGTATGACTATTATTTTCCAAATGTTTGGTCCAAAGGAACGTGGATTAGCTTTAGGATTTTGGGGAATAGCAACTATGGCAGCTCCTTCTATAGGCCCTACTTTAGGCGGATTTATTATTGAAAAATTAGATTGGAGGTTAATTTTTTATGTTAATATTCCCATAGGTGTTATGGCAGTAATTTTGTCAACTATTCTACTAGAAGAATTTCCTCATAAGGCTACACAAAAGCTTGATTTTATGGGCTTTATATTTTCAACAGTGGGCATTGTAAGTGTTTTATATGTTTTAAGTCAAAATCCTATAGATTGGGGAGATATAAAAAATCCTCTTCTTGTAACAATAGGAATTTTCAATTTGATATTGTTTGTTATAAATGAATTGACTGTTTCAGAACCGCTTTTGGATTTAAAAGTACTTAAGAAGTTAAATTTCTCCTTTTCTTTAATTGCTTTAACCTTAATAAATATGGCCTTAATGGGAACAGTATATGCAATACCTTTGTTTCTACAAAGGCTTAAGGGATTTACAGCCATGGAAACTGGTATATTAATGTTTCCATCAGCAATTGTTACGGGACTTATGATGCCTATAAGTGGAAAAATTGCGGATAAAATTAACCCAAAAGTAATAATAATACCTGGATTAATTTTATTAGGTTTATCCTCATACAAATTAGGGGAAATAGATTTAAATACATCTTGGAATATGACGAATCTACTTTTGATACTTCGTGGGGCTGGATTAGGACTTACTATGATGCCCCTTACTACTTTAGGCATGAATGTTCTGCCACAGAGTTTAATAACACAAGGGTCAACTCTTCAGAATACCTTTAAACAAATAGCAGGTTCTATTGCTATAACTATGATGACACTTTCTCTTACAAGTAAAATGGACATAAATTACTATAGATTGTCAGAACAAGTGACACCTTTTAATATACCTGCTGTAGGACTCCTAAATCAACTTCAAGGTAAATTAACACAAAGTGGAATGTCTTCAGTACAGGCACAGAATCAATCTAACAATATTCTTATAGGATTGCTTAAACAAAAAGCTTCTGTAGATGCTTTTGATTATATATTAATGCTGTGTGCACTATTTGTATTAGCAGCTTTAATTGCAGCTTTATTAATAAGAATTAAACCTGATCAAAATTAAAATAATTAGTTTAAAGAGGTATTTACATAAAAATAAGTACCTCTTCAATATCATGAGCACTCCAATTTTTTTTTAGTATAAAATATTAAAAAGCATCTTTGTAGGCTTCGTTATATTTTAAAAACCCATTAAATGTTTAACATTAGCGCAGTTTTCTTTAGATGTGAGTAATTCTAAAAGTTTAAAGGCAACATCAAAAGCAGTTGCTGGATTATAGGAAGTGATTACATTTTTATCTACAACAATTGGCTCATCAGGAATAACATTTGCCCCAAATTCCTCTAATTGTTTTTGTCTTTTACTATTTAAATTATAGGTTGTAGCATTTCTTCTAGCTAGTACACCACTTTTCCCAACAGGAAGTGCTCCAACACAAATTGAGGCTATTATTTTTCCTGCTTTGTCAAATTCTCTAATTAGGTTTAAAAAATCTTCGCTGTAGGCATCTTCATAAAATCCTGCCTCTTCAAATCCACCTGGTATTGCAAGGGCATCAAATTCATCAATATTAACTTCGTTGATTTTCATTTCAGGAATTACTGTGAAGTTCCAGGTACATTTAATTTTATCCCTTAATCCTACTGTTATTAAATCGGTGGCGCCATCACCTTCCAATCTATTCCATCCAATAACATCTGTAAAAACACTTGCTTCTACTGCCTCAAAACCATTGGCAAGAAGTAATAATACTTTTTTCATAATTAAGCATCTCCTTTATATATTCAGCACCTAACATAAGTCAATGTTTGATCGTATTTATCTATAGTATAAACTCATATATACCATCAGTAAAATTGAAATAAATGAAGTTGACAATCGAAATATATGATATCATAATATTATATATTTAAAATATGAAGGATGAGAAGGATGGAGATTAGACATTTACAGACCTTTATTTCTATAGTTGAACTTGGAGGATTTACAAAGGCAGCGGAGCATTTGGGATACGCTCAGTCTACTATAACATCACATATTCAAATTTTAGAAGACGAAATAGGAGAAGCTTTATTTGACCGCTTAGGCAAAAAAATTCTATTGACTAATGTTGGTAAGGAATTAGTACCCTATGCTAGACAAATGCTAGGGGTGTATAAAGAAATTAAAAACATAACGTCGGAACAAAAGGGTGTGTCTGGAGATATAATTATTGGAGCAGGTGAATCATTATCAGTATATCGGTTGGGAAAAATTTTAAAGGAATATAAAAAAAGCTTTCCAAAGGTAAATATTATTTTAAAGAATTCAATTTGTAGTGATTTAAGGAATAGACTACATAGTGGAGAATTAGATATTATATTTACTATTGAACCTGAAATTATTGATAAAGATTTAGTTGTTAAAAATTTAAAAGATGAATGCATGGTTGTTATTAGTGAACCAGATGTAGATTTAGAATTTTTATCAGCAAATTCTGAAAATCAAGTGTCAAAAGAAAATATCATATTCAGTGAAAAAGGCTGTAGCTTTAGAATATCCTTTGAAAATTATTTAAAACAGAAAAAAATAAAATATTTAAACCCACTAGAATTTTCAAGTATAGAAGCTATTAAAAAGTGTGTAATGAACGGACTAGGGATTTCAGTATTACCTTTCTATGCGGTTAGAAATGAGATAAATGAAGGAAGTCTTAAAATGCTAGGATTAAAGGAGCAATTTGATAAATATTCAACTCAACTTGCCTATCATAAAGGTAAAACAATATCCTGTGCGATGAGTAGATTAATAGAAATTACACTGAAACACTCTACAAAATGGGAATGAAATAGGAAGAGTAATTTGTTTTTTCAATTATACAAGAAGGTAGACTGGTATAAGTACGAAAATTCTTTATAATATTTAGTTGGTTACTTGACATAATAGTAGTATATGATTAAAAATAAATATACCAATAAACTAATTAAGGGATATGAGGTGAATTTATATGAAGATAATTGTTATAGGGGCTGTTGCTGCTGGAACTTCAGCTGCTGCAAAAGCTAGAAGAAACAATGAAAATTGTGAACTTGCCATATATGATATGGATAAAGACATATCATACTCTGGATGTGGGTTACCTTATTACATAGGAAATGAAATAGAAGATAGAGATGAGATAGTACCTAGAGATGCTAAGTACTTTAAAAAGAAATATAATATTGACATTTTTACAGCACATGAGGTTTTAAATATTAATCCTACAGATAAAACTTTAATGGTTAAGAATCTACAAACTGGTGAAAGTTTTGAGGATAAATTCGATGAGCTTGTAATAGCAACAGGTGCTAAAGCTTTTGTTCCTAATATATCTGGTGTAAGTATGAAAAATGTATTTAGCTTAAGAAATGTAAGAAATGCTGATGACATTCACCAGTTTATATTAAGTAATAACCCTAAGAAGGCTGTTATTGTTGGTTCAGGCTTTATTGGACTTGAAATGGTTGAAAACTTAAAGCACCTTAATATAGATGTTACCATAGTTGAACTTGCAGAACATATTATGCCTGCTATGGACGGAGATATGAGTGTTTATATAGAAAAACATCTAAAAGAAAAAGGTGTAGATTTTATACTAGGAGACTCTGTTACTGCAATTGTAAATGATAAAAATGAGTTATCTAAAGATGAAATAGCTAATAAAATCATTTTGAAAAGTGGCAGAGAAATCGAAATGGATATGGTAATTATGGCCGTAGGCATAAGACCTAATGTGGATTTAGCTAGACAGGCAGGTATTGAAATAGGTGAAACTGGTGCTATAAAAGTAAATACAAAAATGCAGACTAATCTGGAGGACATATATGCCTGTGGAGATTGTGCTGAAAGCTACTCTGTTATAACAAATAAGAATATATACAGACCGCTTGGTTCTACTGCCAACAAAACAGGAAGAATCGCTGGAGATCAAGTTACTGGTGGAGATTTGGAGTTTAGAGGTATCTTAGGTACAGGAATATTTAGGGTATTTGATTTAGCCGTAGCGCAGACTGGTCTTACAGAAAAAGAAGCTTTAAAAGAAGGCTTTGAGGTAGTTGTTTGTCATAATATAAAACCTCATAAGGCAACTTACTTAGGTGGTAAAGAAATGGTTATAAAAGCTGTGGCAGATAAAAATAGTAGAAGAGTTTTAGGAGCTCAAATAGTTGGAAATGAAGGTGTAGATAAAAGAATTGATGTACTTGTTACTGCAATGACCTTTGGAGCTAAAGTGGAAGATTTAATTCATCTAGATTTAGCTTACTCACCGACCTTCTCCATAGCAAAAGATCCTGTAATTTATACAGGAATGATTCTAGATAATGCTATAAAAAGAGATAGAAAGCTTATTACAGCTCAAAATCTACAAAAGAAGATAAAAGATACTGAAGATTTAGCAATTATAGATGCTAGGGCTTCTTCACAGTATGAAGCAGCTCATGTTGAAGGTGCAGTGAATATACCTCAAGATAAGCTACGTGAGGAATGTAAAACCATGGATAAATCAAAGGCAGTAGTTACTTACTGTAATAAGGGTGTTACAGGCAATGCTGCTCAAAATATACTAATAAACAATGGTTTTAATGAGGTTTACAACTTGTCTGGTGGACATAAAAACTTTAAGACCCAATCTAAAAGTTAAAAATTAAAGTTTTCTAGCAATGACTTTTAGTAATTTATCAAAAAAACATATGTTTTTTTGATAAATTACTATTTTATTTACAAAAAAGTATTGAATTTTATTTATAAAGGTGCTATCATATGTAAATATAATAACTAAATTAATAGTTTTGAAAAGGCAACGGCGTCTTTTAAATAGTGAGATTTCTAGATTCTCTCATTTAATAGGCGCCTTTTTGTTATTCTTAATTCTATTGATTTTAGAAATAATAATTTTTTATTTACACAAGGGGGGCTTGAAAATGAATAATATTAACGGAGCAGATACAACATTTATAATTTTTTCAACTGTATTAGTATTTCTAATGACTCCAGGACTAGCTTTATTTTATGGAGGAATGGTTAGAAGAAAAAATGTATTGAGTACTACAGGAAAAAGCTATGCAGCTATGATAATAATATCAATACAATGGCTATTAATAGGATATACTCTATGTTTTGGTAAGGATGTTGGTGGATTTATAGGTAATCTTCAATGGCTAGGATTAAGTGACGTAGGATTTGCACCAAATGCAGATTATGCAGCTACTATTCCACAGCAAGCCTTTGTAATATTCCAGCTTATGTTTGCAATAATAACTCCAGCTTTAATATCTGGAGCAGTAGTAGAAAGAATGAATTTTTTAGCATTTTCACTATTTATTTTACTTTGGTCAACCTTAGTATACGATCCAATTGCACATTGGATGTGGGGAGTTGGAGGTTGGATAAGAAATCTGGGAGCACTTGATTTTGCTGGTGGTAATGTTGTTCATATTAGTTCAGGTGTATCTGCACTAGTTGCAGCAATAATGCTTGGTAAAAGAAAGAAGTTAGAAACAATTACTCCACATCATATTCCAATGACCTTTTTAGGAGCAGGACTACTTTGGTTTGGTTGGTTCGGATTTAACGCAGGAAGTGCATTAGCTGTAAATGATATAGCATTGAATGCGTTTATAACTACTAATACTTCAGCGGCAGCAGCAGCTATAGGTTGGAGTGCTTGTGAATTTTACCATAGAAAGAAAGTAACATGTCTAGGTATTGCCAGTGGAATAGTAGCAGGTCTTGTAGCTATAACTCCAGGAGCAGGTTTTGTTACTCCATTATCATCTTTAGTAATAGGTCTATTTGGAGGAGCTATATGTTTCTGTGGGGTTACATTTATTAAACAGAAGTTTAAATATGATGATGCATTAGATGCTTTTGGATGTCATGGTATCGGAGGAATATGGGGCGGTATAGCAACAGGGATATTTGCTTCAACAACTGTAAACTCAGCAGCTGGGCAAAGTGGATTATACTATGGTAATATAAAGCTTTTAGGTGTTCAATTAATTGCTATTATAGCTACTATTGTATATTCTGCAGTAATGACCTTTGTAATATTAAAATTAATAAATAAATTTATTAGCATTAGAGTAAGTAATGAAGAAGAGCAAAGTGGATTGGACGTTTCATTACATGGAGAAGAAGCCTATGGCGGTTTAGGTGCATAAGTTCTAATTATGAAGAATATATGGTATAATAATATTAAAACATAGGGAGGTATATGTATGAACGGAAAATTAACGAAAATTGATATAATTACAACTCCAAGCAAATTTGAAGAGTTAAAAGATGAATTGAATAAGATTGGAATTGCAGGCATGACTGTTTCAAATGTTTTAGGTTGTGGAATGCAAATGGGTCATAAAGAATTTTATCGTGGTAAAGCTGTAGAGATTAATCTACTTCAAAAGATAAAAGTGGAAATTGTAGTTTGTGAAGTTCCTGTAGAGACTGTTGTAGAAACTGCAAAAAAAGTATTGCATACTGGTAAAATGGGTGATGGAAAGATATTCATCTATGATGTAGCTAATGTTATACGTATAAGCAACGGAACAGAAGGAAAAGATGCTCTTCAGTATAATAAATAAAGGAAAGGGGAAAAATTTTGAGTTACCAATCCGCTAAAGAAGAACTTATAAGAAAAGTTGAAGAAATGGATATAGAATTCATACACTTACAGTTTACAGATATTATGGGGATTATGAAAAACGTCTCTATTACAGCTGAACAATTGGAGAAGGCTTTAGATGGCAAAATAATGTTTGATGGTTCCTCAATAGATGGATTTGTAAGGATTGAAGAATCTGATATGTATTTAAAACCAGATTTGTCAACTTTCACTGTTTTCCCGTGGACAAATTTTCATAAAGAAGCACGATTAATATGTGATATTTATAATATCGATGGCACTCCTTTCGAAGGGTGCCCTCGAAATACATTAAAAAAAGTATTAAAAGAAGCGGAACAAATGGGATACGTAATGAAGGTGGGACCAGAGTGTGAATTCTTTATGTTTCATACAGATGAAAAAGGAAATCCATCTCTTGAAACCCATGATGACGCAGGATATTTTGATCTTGCACCTATAGATTTAGGTGTAAATGCAAGAAATGAAATGACTATAGCTTTAAAACAAATGGGCTTTAAAATTGAAACATCCCATCATGAGGCAGCTCCAGGGCAGCATGAAATAGATTTTGAGTATGATGATGCTTTGGTAACAGCAGATAATATTATGACTTTTAAAATGGTTGTAAGAATTATTGCCCAAAGAAATGGCTTACATGCTACCTTTATGCCAAAACCTAAGTTTGGTATTAATGGTTCAGGTATGCACCTTAACTTGTCATTATCAACATTAGATTGCAAAAATGCTTTTTATGATGAAAATAATGATTTGAAACTTTCAGGGATTGCCTATTATTTTTTAGGTGGATTAATAAACCATGCTAGAGCCTATACTGCATTAACTAATTCTACAATAAATTCTTATAAAAGATTAGTTCCAGGATATGAGGCACCGGTGTTAATAGCCTGGTCTGCAAGTAATAGAAGTCCATTGATTAGAATACCAGCAGAAAGAGGGATGGGTACAAGAATCGAACTTAGAAGTCCTGATCCTTCAGCTAATCCATATTTGGCTTTAGCAACAACCTTAAAAGCTGGTTTAGATGGCATAAAGAATAAAATAGAACCTCCAGAACAAGTTACTAGCAATGTTTATGAAATGGAAACTGCTGAAATTAAAGAAAGAGGCATAGAAAGACTGCCTATTAATTTATATGAAGCTATAAAAGAGCTATCTAAAGATGACGTAATAAAATCATCACTTGGAGAGCACATATATAAGAGATTTGTTGAATCTGCATTATATGAATGGAACGAGTACTCTAAGTATATATCTCAATGGGAGCTTGATAGATATTTGAGGAAATTTTAGATACGTAAGTTTTGTCATATGAAGTATTTCTTTTCGGAGTGATATTATGGAAAAGTATAAAATACTAGTTGCTGGTAGTGATGATAGATGCAGAGAGATGGTTAGTGAGCTTCTTAAGAAAAGAGGACACCAAGTTCATCAGGCAGCTGACAGTGGTGGAGTTTTAAGAATAAGTAGAAGTATAGTTCCAGACTTAGTAATTATGGATGTTAATTTAGCTGGTATTAATGCTTACAAAACTGCTAGGATAATAGAAGAAGATAAAGTTTCAAGTGTTATATTTATTACGAATAATCTTGATTCTATATTTTATGAAAAAATAAAGACCATGAATATCTTCGCTTATATAATTAAGCCTATAAATTCTGAGCAATTATATCAAACTGTAGAGTTTAGCATATACAATATTGAGAAAGTTAAGAATCTTCAAGAGAAAATTGTGAATCTTGAAACCACATTAGAAAATAGGAAAAAAATAGACAGAGCAAAAGGAATCGTTATAAAAAAGCTAAAACTTTCAGAAGATGACGCTTATAAATATTTGAGAAAGAAAAGCATGGATATGTGTATATCAATGGATAAACTAGCAGAAAAGATTATAAATAAATATGGATAGCAGTAAAAACCGTGTGTTTGCACGGTTTTTTTGTATGAAAAATCTTAATATATTAATAATTTATCGTAATATTTTAATATAGTATATTATTCATATAAAAACATTATTTAGGTAAACTATTCATACTGAAATGAATTATAATAATAGTTAAACTTCATGTTTTATTAAATTAAGGCCAAGTGTAAGCCTTATATCTAATACTGGGGCAGTATTAGGTGTGAAAAACTAATGTAAGGGAACATGAGGAGATGAAAAGGGGGAATTATAATGGATTTTATAGAAAAAATTGGAAAGCTAATTGGTAAGTATTTTGCATTATTTGTTATAGCTGTAGCAGCAACTGCACTTTTACAACCTAAAACTTTCTTGTGGGTTGTACCAAAAGTTTCTTTACTGTTAGGAGTCATAATGTTTGGGATGGGTATGACTTTGAAAAAGGAAGATTTTAAAGAAGTTTTTACAAGACCTAAGGACGTTTTCATAGGGGTTGTCTGCCACTATGTAATAATGCCGGCTATAGCATATACCTTATGCTTAGTATTTAATCTTCCAAAGGAATTAGCTATAGGTGTAATACTTGTAGGATGCTGCCCAAGTGGTACATCTTCTAATGTAATGTGCTATTTGGCAAAAGGAGATTTAGCACTTGCAGTTTCTATAGGTGCGGTATCTACACTACTTGCTCCAATTCTTATGCCAGGTTTAATATTGCTTTTAGCAGGTAAGTGGATATCAATACCAGCACTTAAGTTATTTGTAGAAATCGTAAAAATAATTGTAATACCAATACTTTTAGGTGTTATTATAAATAGCTTATTAGGTGAAAAAGCTCAAAAGGCTACAAAAGCACTTCCGCTTGTATCAACTATAGCTATACTTTTAATAGTTGGAGGAGTAGTAGGTGCAAATTCAAAGAGATTAATGACTACATCATTACTTATAATTGTAGTAGTATTGATTCATAATTTAGCCGGTTACATACTAGGATATTTATCAAGTAAAGCACTTGGTATGGGCGAGGCAAAAAGAAGGGCTGTAACTCTTGAAGTAGGTATGCAAAATTCAGCTTTAGGAGTATCACTAGCTATGAGTTTCTTTACACCTGCAGTTGCAATACCGGCTGTAATATTCAGTGTATGGCTTACTACGACAGGATCAACTCTTGCAAGCTTCTGGTCTACTAGAGAACCTAAGGAAGATGGAAGATTAGCAGAAAAGTTAGTAACAGAAATTTAAAAATTAAATGATTAAATAGTAAATAAAGGTGCTTCGATAAAAGCACCTTTATTTACTATTCTTTAGATTGTTTAGCCTTTTTCCAAGATGCAACATATTCTTCTAATATATTGTGAAGAAGCTCGCCAATTTTAGAATAAGATTCATCCCTAAGATTTGCAAGTGATATTCTAATAGACCATTCTGGACCATGAAATCCGCTGCCGCTTAATAAAACTATAGAAGATTTCTCTGCTAAACGGATAAGAATATCAATTGGTTTATGATTATCTTGTAAGTAATTTGCAAATTCCTCACCATAGTAATGGTTAGCCCATTCTAATAAATCAAACTCTGTATAATAAGCTGCATCATAAGGATCTGTTCGCAAATCTAGTCCAAGACTATCAAATAATAGTTTTTGACGACGGTGACAAATATCTATCGTCAGTTGTTTATAGTTATTTTCTTTATCCAGTAGGGCAAAGGCTGAGAAAATAGCCATTTGAACCTGTTGAGGTGTGGATAAACCAGCTGTATGATTTAATGCTACTTGTCGGCTATCTGCTACAATCCTATCAATGAAAGGAATTTCTTCAGGATGAGTTGAAAGTGCTTCGTAGCGCTTTATCACATCTTCTTTTTTAGCACCTTTCAATTCTTTTAATAATTTATCAAAAACATTATTTTCATGAAGAGCAATAGTACCTAACCGCCAACCAGTTACCCCAAAATATTTGGAAAATGAATAAACTCCAATTGTATTATAAGGTAAATCTGCCATTAATGAACGGAATCCATTAACAAAAGTACCATATACGTCATCGGAAATAATCATCAAATTTGGATTATGTTCTTTAACAATTTGTATTAATGCCTTTACTGATTCTGGTCTAATGGCTACAGAAGGAGGATTGCTCGGATTAACCACAAATAAAGCTTTAACAGTTGGATCACTTAGTTTTTCAAGCTCAGATTTAGGATATTGCCATGTATGGGTACCATCCTCGGTCATTTCTTTTGCCACAATTTCTACAACCTGAAAACCATAACGGGGTAAATGTGGAATTTCAAGATAAGGAGTAAAAATTGGTGACATAATTGCAATCTTATCATCTGCTGCTAGTAGCTCATTGGCAATTAATGAATCAAATATATAGCACATTGCTGCAGTAGCACCCTCAACAGCAAATAAATTGAATCTACCAACGGGCGGTTTGTTATAGCACATTTCTTGAACAAGATATTCGTGAACAATCTTTTCAATATGTACAAGCATACGATCTGGAACTGGATAATTATCGCCGATAATACCATCAACTAATTCATACACCCAATTATCCGGATTAAATTGTTGCTTGTCTATTCCATAATAAATTATATTTTTAAGAAGTTTTATTCCTGGTTCGTTATTATGTTTTTCTATATAAATCATTAGACGCTCTGCAATACCTTTTTTTTCAGGCATACCTGCTAAATCATTTTGATTCCATACTCTCCGGGTTTCTTCAACTGCAAATTGTCCAAGTGTAAAGAATGCTTCCCTAGGTGTTGCGGCTGTCCAGTTAGGATTTCCTCTTCCGGCATCCAGTAGGGTATGGGCACTATCTTCTTTTTGACCACCTGCGAGGCTAATTAATTTATTCTTAAGCTCAAAAGGGCTAATTTTGCCGTAAATATGTTCTATTTCAGCCAATTGAATATTATGGTTATCCATATTTATACCTCCATTCGTAAAAAACTTAAAATGCACATAAATTTTTAAAATTCGAGTTTTTGTTTAATATGAATTTATATTGTCCTAATTTATGCAATAGTATTCTTATGTTTAAGGTAACTAAAGATGAGAAGTTTAACAGTTGAATGACTATAAAATTAGGTGCTTGCAGGGTACAAGTATAAGATAAAATTATTAGGATATTTACTTTAGAAATGGTTAAGATAATATTGGAGAAATAATCATTTTGGAGGGCAAAATAATGGAAATAAAAAGTCATGTAGATTCTGAAAAACTAGCAAGATTAAATATAAACCAATCTTTTGAGTATAGAGATGTTGTTAGTGATGATTTCCCATCTACTCAGCATGCAGAAGATGGGGCATTGTTTAAAAGTGAAGTTGAAGCTGGAGCATATGACAATGTAGTAGTTAGTGATCCAGGTGCTGCACATGTAAAATATAAGAGAATATAATATTATCACGCAAGCTAATTGAAAAAATTAACCCCAATAAGTAAAAAATGCAGAAGAGTGAAAAACTCTTCTGCATTTTACTTATACTTAAATCAAATGTATCGATACATTTGGCATTTTTCTAAATCTATTTTATTATAATCACATACTACTAGAAGAAAGTAGCAAATTTTAAAGGTTTTAAACGGAGGTTTTATTATGGAAAAACATGAATTAAACAAAAATCTAGCTCAAATGTTAAAGGGCGGAGTAATTATGGATGTTGTAAATCCAAAGGAAGCTGAAATAGCGGAAAAAGCAGGAGCTTGCGCAGTAATGGCCTTAGAAAGAGTTCCTTCTGATATAAGAAAACAAGGCGGAGTTGCTAGAATGTCTGATCCTAAAATGATTAAAGAAATACAAGCAGCAGTTTCAATTCCTGTAATGGCTAAAGTAAGAATAGGTCATTTTGTTGAAGCACAAATACTTGAAAGCTTAGGAATAGATTACATAGATGAGAGCGAAGTCTTAACTCCTGCAGATGAAGCTTATCATATAAATAAAAGAGATTTTAAAGTACCATTTGTGTGTGGTGCAAAAAATCTTGGAGAAGCTTTAAGAAGAATAGGTGAAGGCGCAGCAATGATTAGAACAAAAGGAGAAGCAGGAACTGGAAATGTTGTCGAAGCAGTTCGTCATATGAGATGTATGATGGAGGAAATGAAAAAGGTTAAAAATGCTTCAGAACAAGAATTAATGACAATTGCTAAAGAATTAAATGCTCCTTATGATCTTATTCAATACGTTTGGAAAGAAGGCAAGCTTCCAGTTGTTAACTTTGCTGCAGGTGGAATTGCTACTCCAGCAGATGCGGCACTTATGATGCAGCTTGGCTCTGAAGGAGTATTCGTTGGTTCTGGAATATTTAAATCTTCTGACCCTGAGAAAAGAGCAAAAGCAATTGTACTTGCAACTACTTATTATAATGATCCTAAAGTAATTGCAGAAGTTTCAGAGGATTTAGGTGAACCAATAAGCGGTATTGATTTAAGAGATTTAACTAATAGATACGCTGAAAGAGGCTGGTAAAATGAAAATAGGAGTACTATCACTTCAGGGTGGCGTAGTAGAACACATAAACCATATAAGGGAATTGGGTTGTGCAGCTGTAGAAGTAAAGAAACTGGAGGATTTAAAAGATATAAATGGCTTAATTCTTCCAGGAGGCGAAAGTACTGCAATTGGTAAAATTCTAAGAGAGAGAAACTTACTTATTCCATTAAGAGAAATGATACTATCAGGTCTCCCAGTATGGGGAACCTGTGCAGGAATGATATTACTTGCAAAAGAAATTGAAAATGACCAACATACCTATATTTCTGTGATGGATATAAAGGTTAGAAGAAATGCCTATGGAAGACAAATTGATAGTTTTGAAACCACAGAGAATATTGAAGAAGTCTCTAGCAATCCCATACCTCTTGTTTTTATAAGAGCACCTTATATTATTAGTTCAGGGGATAATGTGAAAATTATTCATAAGGTTAATGGAAATGTTGTAGCTGCTAGGCAAAATAACATTCTTGTCACTTCATTTCACCCTGAATTAACGCAAAATACGGAATTTCACAAGTATTTTTTATCAATGTGTATAATCTGAAATAACAAAAAGAGCTGTGCAATTAAGTGAATTGTGTAGCTCTTTTTGTATATGTGCGTCTAGATAAGCTGGACCATACTTATTGAGGATAGTACAGTCGAGGTAATTATAGCAGGGTCATAAAGCCAATCAGATTCAAGTTTCACTCTAAGTAGTTATTAAAAACTTATAAAAATGTAATTAATAATTGAAAAGTAATTATTAATGTGCTATTATTAATTACAAATAATGTTAAACATTGTAAGGAGGGAAAATTGTGTTTTTTAATAAGGAAAAAATTAAATACTTTGATTTAATCGTTGCGGTAATATTAGCATTTATAGTAATTCAAGTACTGTTAAATTATAAAATTATATTTTTATTAATAGGAAAAGCTATGAATGTTTTATATCCTTTTATTTTGGCTTTTATAATAGCCTACATCTTAAATCCTGTAATGAATTTTTTGGAGAATAATCTAAAATTAAAAAGAGGGCAAAGCATACTACTAACTTATGCGTTTATAATTATTGTTATAGTAGCATTCTCAATGTTATTGCTTCCTAAAGTATTTAATAATGTAATAGAAATTGCTCAAAACATACCATCCTTTACAGGAGCGGTGTACAAGTGGATATATAATCATAATATAGGGGGCTTAGTTAACTCAGGAGATTTTATAAAAAACAATGCTGGTAGCTTAGTGCAAAAATTTAGTATATTAACTTCAAACTGGTTAAATATAGTTTTATCTACAACTATATCCTTTACAAGTTCCTTAATAAATATATTATTTGGATTGATAATATCTATATATATCCTCTTTGATAAAGAAAAATTTAAGGAAGTTTCAAGAAAGCTTACATATATAGCTTTTAAAGAAAAATTGGCAAATAACATAATAGAACTTTTTAAAAATGTAAATAACATGATAAGTTTGTATATAGGAACAAAGGCTATAGATTCACTAATAATAGGAGCTATAGCTCTTATAGGTCTTATTTTGTTTAAATCTCCATATGTAATGCTTATAGCTATAATAGTAACTATTACAAATATGATACCTTACTTTGGTCCTTTTTTAGGAATGATACCACCTTTTTTAATAAATCTTTTCTATGATCCTAAAAGAGCTTTATGGATTTTATTATTCTTAATATTGCTTCAACAATTTGATGCATGGTTTTTAGAGCCAAAGCTCGTAGGAGATAAGGTGGGTTTAAGTCCATTTTTACTAATTTTAGGCATAACTATTGGTGGAAGTTTGTTTGGCATATGGGGAATGCTTTTGGCATCTCCAATTACTGCAGTGATTAAAATATACGTAGGGCGATGGTTTGAATATAAGGTAAGTAATTTATGTGAAAAAGAGAAGCAAGAGAGCAACTCATAAGAAGAAGGAAAAATAAGGTGATGGATATTGTAAAAAGTGCTATCTCAATAAATTTACATATAGAGCAGATAGAAACACAGTTATTACTCAGGCATTCCTAAAACGGAATGTCTGAGTAGTAACTAAAAATCATTTGTTATTTATAACTTTATTTAAAGTAGTTAGTCTTCCTAGAGGTATTGGTTCAGTGCTATCACACACAAGCTCAACAACTAAAGGTCCTTTTAGCTCCATAGCTTTCAAATTATATAAGTCTTCATCTTTTTCCACCTTAAGTGTTTTTATTCCCATAGCATTTACTATTCCAGATACGTCTACATACTCATCATAGAATGATGGAACTGTTCTTCCAAATAGTATTTCATGACCTCTATTCACAAAACCTAGATTTGAATTATTAACTACAAAACATATAATATTCATATTATATTTCTTGTAAGTTAATAGTTCATTCATACCATTCATAAAGAAAGCCCCATCTCCAATAAATTGAGCAATTAATCTATCGGGATATAATTTACTAATTCCTATTGCACCAGTACTGCTTCCCATACATGCATAACCTATATTACAATCAAAATCTCCTTCTTCCGGCACATTGAGATATGAAAATGCATAATTCATACTTTCTCCAATATCATTTATATAAAAGGTATTTTGAGGTAAAATATTTGTTATATTTTCATATGCTTTTCTGAGAGATATTCCTGTATGCCCAGGTACATATGGTAAATTTAGAGGTTCAGATATATTATTATGTAATTTTTTATAATTAATCTTATCATAAATATAATCTAGAGCTTCATTTAAATCTGCTAATACTTGTACGTCTTTATGATAAGCTCTATTAAATGCATTCATATCTATATCTACATGAATTAATCTTCTATCTTTTATTAATTCTTGGCTAAAATTTTGTGTAGAATTTTCCCCTAATTGAGTTCCTAATGCTAATATACAGTCTATGCTTTTATCAAATATAACTGTGCTATTGGCATAATCTGTTCCTGGAAATCCCCAATTACCCATATTTAATGGATAGCTTTCATTTATTACTCCTTTACTAGAAGTTGTTGTTACCATTTTCCAGTTAAGTTTTGTTTCTAGTTTTTTAATTTTTTCTCTTAGGCCACGACATCCTCCACCTACTATTATAAATCCATTATTGCAGTTGTTTAGTATGTCTATTGCCTCATCTAATACCGTATAATTTGTTTTTATTTTTGGAGGTATCACAATATCAAAATCTTCACCTATATATTCTGCGTTTTGGATGTCTAAAGGTAGTTCTACATGGACGGGTCCCATAGGCTGTGTATAAGCTATTTTCAAAGCTTTATTAAGTTCTTTTATAGCATCATTAGGGTTAGTTACTCTTTTTGAATATTTTGTAGCACTTGGTAAGTATTCTTTAGGTAATTCTTGAATACCTCCTTTTCCATGCTGCCACATATTAAGGTATCCAGTTAAAATAAGCATAGGAGATTTTGACTGAAATGCTTCAGTGATTCCATTCATAGAATTACCTAGTCCTACAGAACCTGAAATCAATAACAATCCTAACTTTTTACCTATCTTTGCATATTTTTCAGCTGCAAAACTTGCTGCTGATTCATTTTTGGTAACCACATATTCTATGTCTTTAAAATCATTTAAATGGTCAACCATTGGACTTATTGTAGCTGTTGGGTATCCAAATGCTACAGTAACGTTATTTTTAGATAAGTAATTTAGTACTTTTTCATAAACCTTCATGCGTTGCCCTCCCCAAGATTGATAATAATTTTTATTTTGTTTATATTAAATATAATAAGATATGTAATATGCTTTTGCATATTACATATCTTAAATTTGTTAACTTTCTAGATATGTAAGCAAATCTTTATTAAACTCTCTAACAAAATCTCCACATTGTTCTATTATTTCTTGAGTAAAAATATGTGGTTCAAATAAATCTGGTATACAAATTAAACCTATAGCTGTTTTATTTTGATTATCCATTAAAGGAAATACGACTAAACTTTTAATTCCAAAAGCTTTAAATGCAGGACTAGTTTCTGGGTCATTTACTGCATCATAAATATACACAGTTTTTCCTTTTAATATTTTCTCTAAAACAGGGTCACCTTTTAAGTGAACTTTTAACTCTCTATGAGTTTTAACCCATAAATTTTGGTCTAATTTAGGAGACCATTCCATTCTTATGGGGTATAGTCTACCATCTTGAAACATATGAAAATTTACATTTCCAACTCCACTCGTTTTATGAATATCTAATAATAGCTTGTCTACTCTTTCTAAATTAATTTTATCCTCTAAATTCATGGTCATTCTCCTAAACAATATTAATTATAATTGTTAATATCCTAAAGATTTAGCATATGCCTTTGCTTCATCTATAGTTTCAAAGTATTCATTAGGCACTACGTCTTTTGTGCTTCTTGTCATCTGTAATTTTGTAATAGCTTGGCCTACTACAAGCAAACATTTTTCTAAGCCATTATTTTTACACCATTTAATGTGTTCTGATATCAAATCCACAACGGTGGATGTTTTATAATCTTTCATATCAATAATTTTCACCCATTTACCCATTCTTTTTATGTCTGATGCTAAATCATTCGTATATGAATTTGCATAAATGGAATATTCAGCATCAGTCCAAAAACCATCAATTTTTTCATATACCCTTTTTTCACCTGACACTATTTCTAGTGTATACGCACACTTTGAGAATTTTTTGTTTAATTTTGACATAATTAGCTTCCTCCTTAAAGTTTGTTTGTTTTTTAAATCAACTAAATCTTACATAGAAGTAGTGAATTTTATAGCTATCGGAAGTTTTTCGAGTACTACTTTATAAAATTTTCTATTTTAATTATGTAGTTCCAAGTTTTCCAGTTATTATTATATCATAAAAATATTAGCATTATCAAAGGTCAGTAACACCGGTTAAGGTTATTATTTTTACAATATTCTTCATAATACGTCTTCAAAGTAATGCAGTAGATTTTTTTCATCAATGTAAGTCTAATTTTAAATTATTCACTTGATTTTAATCTTACTTGATCTTATAAAAGCACAATCTTCAACATTTTGGATTAAAGAAATTAAAGTGTATTTTTGAAATATTATTAAGTCGACTGGAAAAGCAAAAAACTCTAAATATGAAACACTAAAATAAGGGACAACTCAGATGACTTTTAGTAATATTTTCAGGATAGATTATCTAAAGAAATGTCTCTTATAAGTGAGTACCAAGGTTATTTAAGTAGAGGAGAAGAATATTTTTAATCTCTTAAAAATGCAACATAATTAGGTGGTATGAAGAAAATAGTATGAAAGTGGAGGATTAGTTATAAATAAAAAAAAGTTGAAATATTAAGAAAAGCTTATATAAAATTAATTAACAGGAGCTATAAATAACCCCTGTTAACTGTAGATTAGCTTTTTTTAAAACTGCCGCAGTCTGTGCATTCAACAGTGTCTGCCATTTGGGCATGTTTTACTACTTCAATTTTGTTTAAAGTACAATAATTGTCGTCCTTACAATGAAATTGGCATTCTGATACTGAACAACCTATGCTTGAATTATGATTCATATTTGTATCCTCCTTAGATTTTAATATTACTCAATTATTTTGTACTTATTAAGAAGTATTATGCATAAATTACCGTAAAACTTTTATTAAAAACCCAAAAATGTGTTACATATGTACCTATAATTTATTATAGCCTCAATTTATATTTTTCTTTATAAAATCTTTATAAAGTGTTTATATTTTATTTAGAAATTTAAAATAAAA
>Ga0183101_1000056_pt9 | contig 26825 bp, 22 predicted proteins | sample Biomet3_FD_127790 | JGI IMG/M metagenome (GOLD analysis project Ga0183101, IMG submission 127790) | Microbial communities from bioreactor (seeded with sewage sludge) at LBNL, California, USA - Biofuel metagenome 3 | ecosystem: Engineered > Bioreactor > Anaerobic > Unclassified ...
GCATCGCTCACCGTCGCGCACATGAACCGGAGGGCCGGGTGAAGCCTTTTTTAACGTTGCAATCCGTAGAATCCGTGCTTGAGCATTTTCGGGTTTTTCCCGCAGTGCCCGAGGAAAACGTGCCGCTGGACGAAGCGCCGGGCCGTCGCCTCTCGCGGGCGTTCGCGGCAACGGAAAACCTGCCCGGTTTCGACCGCTCAACAGTTGACGGCTTTGCCGTGCGCGCGCGTGATGTGTTTGGCGCGCAGGAAGGCAGCCCCGCGCTGGTGCAGTGCGTCGCGGACTGCCGCATGGGCGAGGTGCCTGACATCACCTTGCAAGAAGGCCAGACCGCGCGCATCCTTACAGGCGGCATGCTGCCCGAAGGCGCGGACTGCGTGGTGATGGTGGAATATTCCCGCACTGCGGGAGGCGACCTCATAGAACTGACCCGCAGCCAGGCCCCCGGCGACAACGTCATCCTGCGCGACGACGACGCGGCGGCGGGAACGCTCCTGCTCGAGGCCGGGCACCGCCTGCGCCCGCAGGATATCGGCCTGCTGGCGGCCTTTGGCGCAACCACTGTGGCCGTGCGCAGGCAGCCGCGCGTGGCGGTGCTTTCAACCGGCGATGAAATCGTTCCCAGCACGCAGACGCCCCCGCCCGGAAAAATCCGCGACGTCAACGCCCACAGCATTACGGCCCTGTGCCGCGAGGCAGGGGCGCTGGCCGAACGCGCCGGGCTGGTCAAAGACGAGGCCAGCGAACTGCACGCGGCGGTTGCCCGCCTTGCCGAAGAATACGACGTGGTTGTGGTTTCTGGCGGCTCCTCCGCCGGAATGCGCGACCATACCGTTGAAATTTTTCAATCCCTGCCCCAGGCCGAGCTGCTGGTCCATGGGGTGGCCATCAGCCCCGGCAAACCTTTCATTCTGGCCAAAGCCGTGCTCAAGGGCCGCGCCGTCTGCCTTGTGGGCCTGCCGGGGCATGTCACAAGCGCCCTCATCTGCGCCCGCGCCTTTCTTGTCCCGCTGCTGCACCATCTGCAAGGCCGCGTCGGCCCCGAAATCACACCGCAAATACCGGCCAGGCTGACCCGCTCCGTGGCATCCGCCCAGGGGCGGCGCGACTACCTGCGCGTCCGGCTGCGCGCGCTTTCCCGCGAACAGGGCGTTCGCCCCGCCGGGCAAGACCCGCAGCCCTTCTATGAAGCAGAGCCCATCATGGGGGCCTCCGGGCTGATCTCGGGCATTGCCGCCGCCGACGGTCTTCTGGTCTGCCCGGAAAACCGCGAAGGCTATGACGCCGGAGACATCATTATGGTGGAGCTTTTCCACTAGGGCCTTTCGCGGCGCGGGCCGCTGCAAACAGCCGCGCGGCGTGGGGGCAGGTTTCCCCTTGTTCCGCCATGCCGCCCAAACCGCGCCCTTGCCGACCACAATCCTGTTTGGAGAAAAAATTTGAAACGCAACACCTATCTTGTTTTGCTGCCTCCAGACGAAGCCCGCGCCCGCTGGTTTGAGGCGCTTGCCGCCGAGGCCTTCACCCTGGGCGAGGAACGCGTGCCCCTTACCCAGGCCCTGCGCCGCGTGCTCAGCCGGCCCGTGGCCGCCCTGCGCTCCTCCCCGGCTTTTCACGGGGCCGCCATGGACGGCATAGCCGTTAACGCCGAAGACACGTTCGCCGCCTCCGCCCGCAATCCCCTGCGCCTCAGAATCGGCCAGAACGCCCACTGGATCAACACCGGACGGCCATTGCCCAAGGGCTGCAACGCCGTGATCATGATGGAAAACATCAATGTGGAGCACAAGCGGGAGGCGCAGGAGGAAATCGAATGGGCCGTTGTGGAAAAGGCCGCTTTTCCCTGGCAGCATGTGCGCAAAATGGGCGAAGACATGGTGGCCACGGAGATCATTCTGCCCCCCGGCACCTGCATCGGGCCGTATGATTTAGGCGCGCTGGCCGCCGGAGGCGTTCTGGAGGTTCCCGCGTTTCGCAAACCGCGCGTGTCCATTATTCCCAGCGGCTCGGAAATTGTGCCCCTGGCGGAAGCGCGAGAGGAAGATTTGCACGCGGGGCGCGTGCTGCCGGAATTCAACTCGTTGATTTTTTCGGCCATGATCGCCGAAGCGGGCGGCGAGGCGCAGACCCTGCCGGTGGTTCCCGACGATCCGGAGGCTATCGCCGCCGCTGTCAGCGCCGCCCTGGAAACGGCGGACATGGTCATTCTCAACGCTGGCTCATCGGCGGGCAGCCATGACTTTACGGCCCATGTGCTGGAAAGCCTGGGAACGGTGGTCACGCACGGCATATCCGTTATGCCCGGCAAACCCACGGTGCTTGCCTGCGTGGGGGGAAAGCCCGTGATCGGCGTGCCGGGATACCCGGTTTCCGCTGGCATTTCCATGGAAGAATTTGTGCTGCCCCTGCTGGCGCTGTGGCAAAAACGCTTTGTTGAGGAACGGCAAAAAATCACCGCCGTTCCCTGCAATCCCCTGCCCTCACGCCCCGGCATGGAAGAACGCCTGCGGGTCAAGCTTGGCTGTGTGGACGACACGGTGGTGGCCGTTCCCCTGCCGCGCGGCGCGGGAACCATCACCAGCCTGAGCCGCGCCGACGGCATCATCCGCATTCCGCGCGACAGCGAGGGCTGCAACGCCGGGGAACCGGCAACCGTGGAGCTGCTGCGCCCGCAAACGGCTCTTGCCGGGGCACTGCTGGCCATCGGCAGCCACGACAACACGCTGGATTTGCTGGACAGCCTGCTGCGCAAGGCGCACCCCAAATTCCGCCTCACCTCGGCCCATGTGGGTTCGCTGGGCGGCCTTATGGCCCTCAAGCGCGGGCAATGCCACCTGGCGGGCTGCCACCTGCTCGACGCCGCCAGCGGCGTTTACAACCGCAAGGCCATTGAAGACAACCTGGATTCCCCCACGGTGCTGTTGCGCCTTGTGGACAGGGAACAGGGCATCATCACCGCGCCCGGCAATCCGCTGGGCATCAAGGGCATTGAAGATCTGGCCCGGCGCGAGGTGCGCTTCATCAACCGGCAGCGCGGCAGCGGCACCCGCGTGCTGCTTGATTACCGGCTGGGCTGCCTGGGCATTGCGCCCACGGGCATTACCGGATACCGCGATGAGGAATACACGCACATGAACGTTGCCGCCGCCGTGCTTTCGGGCCGTGCGGACGCAGGGCTGGCCGTGAGGGCCGCTGCCAATGCCCTGGGGCTTCCCTTCGTGCCGGTGGGCGTTGAGGAATATGACCTTGTCATCCCCCAGCGCTTTTTCGTTACAGACGCCGTGCAGGCCCTGCTGGACGTCATTCGCGGCGCGACCTTCCGCGAGACGGTGGAGGCCATGGGCGGCTACGGCACGGAAAAAACCGGCAAGGTCATTTGGGAATATGCGGGAAAATAACGGGCGGCTATGCCTTGTCGGACCAGGAAAAACGCTCCAGCTCCGGCACGGACAAATCCAGATGCAAGAGGGGTGAATCGGGGCTGCGGCCCAGCAGGATATTGAGGCCCAGCCGAACCATCAGGCAGGCCACCGAGGCCGGGGCAAGGGCGCTGATGCCCTCGCGCCTGCCCATGGCTTCTTCCTGCCGGTCCACCCCTGAAGGATAAAGTTCCTTCAGCCGGGCAGCCGGGCCGGAATTGGCGTAGCAAAAGCCCTCGTCCCGCAGCACTGAACCGTGAACAAAGGGCACGCCAGCAGCCAGGGCCGCCTGCTCCAGCGCGGTTTTTGCGGTGATGCTGTCCAGACAGTCCAGGGCAAGGTCCATGCCCGCCACAAGTTCGGCAAGGTTGTGCTCGTCGGCCGCAACGGGCAGGGCTTCGGCTTCCACATGCGCGGCGATGTCCGCAAGGGCCTCGCGCGTGGTCTGGGCCTTGGGGCGGCCCAACGCGCGCTCGGAACAAAAACGCTGGCGGTTGAGATTGCTCTCGTCAAACACGTCGTTGTCCACCAGGCGTATGCGGCCCACGCCGGAACGCGCCAGCAGCTCGGTCACATGCCCGCCAAGGCCGCCGCAGCCCAGCACAAGCGCGCGGCTTTGCAGCAGGCGCGCCATCTCCGCAGCGGAAAACAGCCCGAAATTCCGCCGAAACCGTTCTGGCCAGATGTTTTCCGCCAGCAGGTCAATCATGGCCGCGCGCAGGGAAATACCGGTTTCCTCGGCCCAGGCCCGCAGGCCGGCAAGGCTGACAAAAACGGCATCGCGCCCCGCCTCAGGGGCGGAAGAAGCGGCGTGGCCGTCTGCCGCCGCCGGATATACGGCGCGGATATAGGGGCGAAAAAACGCGTGCGGATTTTTGGATGTTGTCATGGCCAACGAACCTAGCCTCCACCGACAGCCGGGAAGTAGGCAACACGGTCGCCGTCGCGCAGGAGATCGTCCACCTTATGCTGACGTCCGTTGACCATGACAATTTTGATGTCTTGCAGCGGCAGGCCCAGATGTTGGGCCAGCTGCGCCACGGTGCCGCCTTCCGGCATATCGACCTGCAGACCCGCTTCCGGCTCATAGCCGGGAACGCAGTCGCGCAGGGTGGTGCTCAGTTTTACGGTCAGTTTCATGGCAAACTCCTTGACCGTGGTTATGCCCGCTCCGCCCCTTGGGGGTCAATACGCCGGGGAAGCGCCGCGCCGGTGCGCCGCAAAACGAAAAGTGCGGAACTGGCCGCCGCCCTGCCGGGGCACAGCGGCGGCCGCTCCTAATCTGCTTATTTCTTTTCTTCAATCCAGTTGAACACCGTCTTGAGTTCCTCGTGGGTAATGTCAAAGGTGGTGTTGTGCGGGGGCAGCTTTTCGTCCGTGAAGAACTCAGGCAGCACGTCCGCCGCCTGGGTGATGCCCGCGCGGCGGTTGAAGTCGATTTCCGTCGAAAGAATGCGCTGGCCCAGGGTTACGACGTCGTCGCCGGTGAGCTTCCAGCCAAACTTGGCGTTGAGCATATCCACAACGGCGGGCAGGGCGTCGGGCACGTCCAGGATGGCAAAGGCCGTGAACAGGCACAGGCCCACGGAATCCACGGAAGCCGTGGCCACCTGAAGGTTGCGCGAAAGCTCGATCTGGCCTTCTTTCTTGAGCGGATCAACCGTGCCGCCGCTGTTGAGGATGTTGGCCGTAACAGCATAGCCCGCCGTGTGGTCCGCGCCCATGGGCGTGGTGGCATAGGTGACGCCCTGGCCCTTGACGGCGCGGGGGTCATACGCGGGCAGGCTCTGGCCCTTGACGGCGGGCACGCGCCGCACGCCAAACACCCGGCCCGTGGTCACGGCGCCGCAGCCGATAACGCGCCCAAGCGGCGTGCCTTCGCTGATGCCGTTCATAACGTCGAGCACGGCCTTGACGTCGCCATACGGAATGCCGCCGCCCGCCATGGCAACGCCCACGGCCACGCCCACGTCGATGGTGTCCAGGCCGATATCGTCGCACATGTAGTCATAGCGCGAAATGGCGTCCAGGTCGGCAATGCCGGAATGGGGGCCGAAGCACCACAGGGTTTCATATTCGGGCCACTTGCTCTGGAACTTGCCTTTCTTGTCCGGCAAAATGCCGCTGCACCGGATCATGCAGCCGCTCATGCAGCCATGGGCCACAACGCCCTCGCCGCCGCGCTCCTTGGTGAGCTTGTTCATCAGCTCGCCGGAAACGGATTCGTGCTTGTCGAACTGCCCCACCGTAAAGTTGGCCGTAGGCAGGCCGCCAGCCTCATGCAGAATGTTCACCAACACGGCCGTGCCGTATTCGGCAAGCCCCTTGCTGGTAATGGGGTGTTCGGCAAGAGCCTTGGCAAAACGCTTGGAAGCCTCGCGAAACGCCTTTTCGTCCTCCAGAGGCTGGCTTTTGCCGCCCTCGGGATTCACGATGATGGCCTTGAGCCCCTTGGAACCCATGACCGCGCCCACGCCGCCACGGCCAGCATGCCGCATGGGGCGCAGCTCGCGGTCGGTGCAGGCTATGGAGGCCGCCGTCAACTTGAACTCGCCCGCGCGGCCGATGGTGATGTAGCTGCAATCCTTGCCGAATTTTTCCACAAGTTTGGCCACGGCATCAAAGTTGTTCAGCCCGGCCACCTCGGTGGGCACCAGCTTGGCGTGGTCCTTGCCCACCTCAAGCTGCCACCACTCGCCTTCCTTGGCCATGTCTTCCACAATAACGGCCAGAATGCCCAGGCGGGCCAGATGACCGCCGGGCTGACCACCGGCGTTGGATTCCTTGATGCCTTCGGTCAGCGGGCTTTTACAGCCCACGGAAAGGCGGTTGGAGTTGGGGCTGTTGGTGGCGCCCAGCAAGCCGGGAGCAAAAACAAGCTTGTTGTGCGGGCCGATGGGGGTGCAGGTGGGCGGCACCTCGCGCGCAACGATGGTAGAGGTCAACGCGCGGCCTCCAAGGCCCGCGTAGTCCTGAGGGATTTCTTCAAAAACACAGGTCTTGGTTGCCATATTGACGCGCAAAAAACGGAACATGGAGCCTCCTTAACAGGGCTGGTTTAACGCCTGTATGTGTTTATACTTTTCTATGCCGACGGGAGAAAAAAGCGCAAGTATACAAAAAAAACGACTCGCTTTTCCGTTTTGAACAAAAAACACGCGGCAAAAAAGAGGGGTGTTTTTTACAATATACTAATATAACATATAAAATTAAAAAAGCGCGCCAGATCGACGCGCAAAAGAACACCGAGGGCACCCCCCGTTGGTCAGGCCCCTTCGTCCCATGACCGGCCCAGCGGGATTTCACGCGCGTGCAAGGCGCGCAGAAGCGCCGGGTCGTGCGTGGCGCAAACAACCGTTACGCCATCGGCCACGCGGTTCTTGACCGCCAGGGCGATGGCCCGCGCGCTGGCTGCATCCACATTGGCGGTGGGTTCGTCAAGCAGCAGCACTTTTGGCCGCAGGGCCAGGCGCGAGGCCAGGGCGACCCGCTGGCGCTCCCCGCCGGAAAGCTCGCGCGGGCCGCGCCGCGCATATTCCCAGGGATCGCCAAAGCCCGCGGCGGCCATGCTACGCTCATACCATTGGCGCAAATCCGCGTTTTCGTGCCGCAGGCGCAAACCCAGCACCACATTTTGAAACACGCTCATGCGCAGCAAATAGGGATCCTGCAACAGCAGGGTAATCTCCCCATTGCGCGCGCTGCCGCCCGCATAACGCAGCACGCCAGATGCCGGGCGCTCCAGCAGCGCCAGCAGGCGCAGCAGGGTCGATTTGCCGCAGCCGTTGGGGCCTGTGAGCATGGCCGCCTCGCCCCGCAGTATCTCCACATGGGGCAAGCGCAGGGCCTCGCGCCCGCCATAGCGCTGCACAAGGTTTTTGCCTTCATAAAGAATTTCGCTCACGGCCGCCCCCTGCGCCGAAAAAAGGCCAGCGCGGCATTGATGACAAAGGCCATGAGCAGCAACACAAGGCCAAGGGCGATGCCCTGGGCAAAATCGCCCTTGCTCGTCTCCAGCGCAATGGCGGTGGTCATGGTGCGCGTGGCGTAGCGTATGTTTCCGCCCAGCATCATGGCCACGCCCACCTCGGTGATCACGCGGCCAAAGGCGGTTATGGCTACCATGGCGATGGCATAGCGGCATTCCCAAAGCGAAAGAACGGCGAGCTGGCCGCCGTTGGCCCCAAGCGTGCGCAGCGTTTCGCGGCAGCTGGGGTCAAGATCTTCCACCGCCTGCGCGGTCCATGACGTAACAATGGGCAACGCCAGCACCGCCTGGCCGATGGCCATGCCCGGCAGCGTGAACAGCAGGCCATATTCCCCCAGCGGCCCGCGCGCAGTGATGAAGGCGTAAACCAGCAGACCTATCAGCACGGTGGGGAAGGCCAACAAGGTATCGGAAATGAGGCGAAGCGCCCGCCTGCCGGGAAACGCGCAGTAACCCAGCACAAAGCCAAAGGGCAGCCCCAGAAGCAACGCCACCGTCATGGCATAGCAGGTGGATGCCAGCGTGGCGTGGATGGCTGAAAGCGTTGCCTCGTCCATATGCGCCAGCAGCGAAAATGCGTTGTGAAAGCCGTTGACAAGGTAGTCCATAAAAGCCGTTGCCCTGCCGAAAAACTGCGTGCGAAGAAAAAACCGGGCCGGGGCAATGCCGCCGACCCGGTTGGGACAATTGCTATTTATCCGCGTTGGGGAAGAAGAGCTGCTTGCCCTTCAGGGTGTAGGCGGCGATTTTTTGCTGCGTGGCCGGGGCAACCCACCAGTCTTCAAACTTCTTGGCCAGATCCTTTTTGACCTTGGGGCACTGGGCGGGGTTGACCGTGATGACGCTGTACTGGTTGAACAGGGCCTTATCGCCCTGCACAAGAATGGTCAGGGGGTTTTTGTCGCCCTGCTTGTCGGCGAAAGAAATCCACGTGCCACGGTCCGTCAGCGCATAGGCCTTTTTTTCACCGGCCATGTTCAACGTGGCCATCATGCCCTGCCCGGCGGAAAGATACATGGGGTCTTTGTCGGGCGTGATGTTGCATTTGCGCCAAAGCCGCTGCTCCGCCTTGTGCGTGCCGGATTGGTCGCCACGGCTCACAAAGCCCGCCTTTTTATCCAAAATCAGCTTCAAAGCCTCGTCAATGTGTTTGCCCTTCACGCCTGCGGGGTCGTTTGCGGGGCCCACGATCACAAAGTCGTTGTACATGACCTGGCGGCGGTCAACGCCGTGGCCAGCCTTGACAAATTCCATTTCGGCAGCGGGCGCGTGAACCAGCAGCACGTCGGCATCGCAGTTTTTGGCGATCTCAAGCGCCTTGCCGGTGCCCACGGCCACCCATTTGAGGTCAATGCCGGTCTGCTGCTTGAAGGTAGGAGCAAGATATTCCAGCAAGCCGGAATCCTGGGTGCTGGTGGTTGTAGCCATCATGAGCGTGTCTGCGGCCTGGGCCGACACGGAAAAAGCCAGCACACAGGCGGCGCAGGCCGCCGGGAGAAAACGAGCCAATCGAAACATGAATGCAACTCCTTTTGAAAAGGTAATCATGGCTGAACACGCGGTTTCAGCGGGGACAACATTCACGGTATCATTAAAAAGCGTGATATAAAAGCCGAAGAAACCCACCGCCTCCATAAGCGCTAACGAGCCGAACCACCGCGCGTTTACTTATGCCCGCTCAATCGGCGATCAGGCGCACAGCGCCGGAAGAAAAATGGGCAAAAACCTTTTTGCCTTCCCGAACATGCGCGGTGTGCAGGGTGCATGTTTCCAAGGTGGCGCGCAGGGTAGTGCCGTCCGCAATACCAATGCAGGCAAAGGTTTCAACCATATCCGAATGCAGGCTCTCCACCACGCCCTTCACACAGTTGGCAAGACTCAGCGCCGTTTTTTCCGGAGTCAGAACAATGCGCTCGGGATCAACGCGCGCGCTCAGCACCTGGTTTTCATGCACTTCAAGAAGGGCCGCTTCTTCCGGGGTGCAGGCGGCGGTGAGAACCACATCGGAAAACGTGGTTATTTCCACATGCACTTTGCGCATGCCGGTGTAGATGCGGCTGACGATGCCCCAAAAAAGATTGGTGCCGTCATCGGCCTCGCCGCCATGGCAAACGTTGCCCTGGGCCTCCCGGCCCTGCACCTGGGCGCTCAGCACCCGGCGGGCCTCGCCATCGGAAAAATTCAGAAAGGCCAGCAGCTGATCCGCGTCCTGCTGCCCCAGAAACTTGAGCACAAGGGGCATGGGCACGTGCAGTTCAAGCAGCTCAAGCCCGCGCGAATAGCGTATGGCGCGTGGGCCCACAACGCCGGAGGGCAGTTCCATCAGTTGCCCCACGGCGTAAAATTTTTTTCGCAAAAAGCTTTGATCAAGCTGCAAAAATTCCGGCTCTGCGGCCTGGGGCAAACCAAGAATGCGGCGAATATTGCGCATGGCGCTGACGGGAAGCAGAATTTCCCTGGCGTTGGAGCCGGAAACACGCAGCATGCCCGTTATGGTGTCGATGGAGCCTCGCGGGTCCAGGGCAAGCACTTCTCCCAGCCGCAGCCCGCCATAGCGCATCAGCAAAAAAATCAGGTGCAGACGCGCCCGCATGATTTTTTGCGTGCGCGTGGCGGCCTCGGCCTCCCACTGTTCCCAGCACAGGGTCAGGCCTTCAAGTTGTTGTCGTGTAAGATGGCTGCGCATAATTTTTCCCGTCCGTTCAATAACAGGTTGCGCAGGCGCTGTCAGCAGCTGGTCCCCTGCCGATGCGGCAAAGCGGCAACCTTGTGGATGCCGCCTGCCCACACAACCCTAACTTCCTTTGCCAGTTTGCAAGGTTTACGGTTGCCATGCCACCCAGCACGCGCTATGGTATATACCAAAGTGTATAAGCTTTTTTCTCCCTTTTCACTGTGCCGCGTCACGGTTTCTTCGCCTCTATGGCAACACATTTTCATCTCTCGTTCCCGGCCCTAAAGACTCGCGCCCCCAACCAGTATAGCTCAGACCAGATCGTAAGGAGCCTTTATGAGCACCCAAGCCACCCCGCAAAAAGTCACCTTACGCGAAGCCTTTCTGTACTGGTTCAAACTTGGGTTCATCAATTTTGGCGGGCCAGCCGGGCAAATCGCCATGATGCACAACAACCTGGTGGACACCCGCGCCTGGATCAGCGACAAGGTTTTTTTGCGAGCGCTGAATTTTTGCATGCTTTTGCCCGGCCCGGAAGCGCATCAACTGGCCGTATATATAGGCTGGCGGCTGAACGGTTATTTGGGGGGCATCATCGCCGGGCTGTGCTTTCTTTTGCCTTCCGCCGGGCTGATGCTGCTGCTCTCCTGGCTTGCGGCATCCAAGGGCGACATTCCCGCTATCGCGGGGATTTTTCATGGCATTGCCGCCGCCGTTGTTGCCATTGTCATTGAGGCCCTTGTCAGGCTTTCCAAGAAATCCCTCAAGCATCCGGCATTATATGCATTCGCCGCAGGCTCCTTTGTGCTGGGGCAGTTTTTTGGGGTGTCGTTTCCAGTCATTGTTCTGCTGGCTGGCGTGGCCGGAGTTGTTCTTGGCCGTCTGCGCCCCGATATCTTCTGCCCCAAGAAACCCGGATCAAATGAATGTGCGCTGGAAGAGCCGGAAGCCTCGGCCAAGCTCCCGCCGTTAACCCACCTGTTCAAGGTCGCTGGCGTGTTTATGCTCATATGGCTAGCGGTTGTGCTGCCGGTGCTGGTTTTGCGGGGGACTGGCGACCCCCTTTCACAAATAGCCATTTTTTTCAGCAAAGCGCCATTCGTCACCTTTGGGGGCGCTTACGCCGTGCTTTCCTATATCATTGAGCACGCCGTCAATTTGGGCTGGCTCACGGATAAAGACATGCTGCTGGGGCTAGGGCTGGCGGAAACAACCCCTGGCCCGCTTATTATGGTGACACAGTTCGTAGGGTTCTTTGCCGCATGGAACCAGCCCGCAGGGTTGACCCCCATGGCGGCTGGCACGGCCGGAGCGCTGCTGACCACATTTACCACGTTTCTCCCCAGCTTCATGTTTATATTTGCCGGAGCGCCGTATATAGAAGCCATCACCTCCAACAAAAAGCTGAATGCCGCCCTGACCGGCATTTCCGGCGCAGTGGTGGGAGTTGTGCTTAAAATCGGCGTGTTTTTTGCCTGGCATACTTTTTTTCCCGCCTCAGGCATTGATGCGTTCGCGTTGGCAGTGGCGGCACTCTCTCTGGTGGCGCTGACGCGCTGGAAACTTTCGATGCACGCTATCGTGGGGCTAAGCGGGCTGGCCGGGCTGTGCTGGCAAATGCTGTAGCCCCGCGCCGCGCATCCGCAGCTGCCTTAGCGTCAGCATCCGCCACGCGGCTAAAAATGAGCAATCCATACACCGGCAACGCCGCGCGGCAGATATTATCGACAACTTTACCCGCCTGGTATATAAAGGGAGTAACCAGCACGCGCTGCATGCGCGTCCACTCCAGACATTTCACAGGTGGCCGGTGTTCATCAGCGCAACAGCTCGTCCATATGCTCACGAAAAAAAGGGTGCGGCCGCATGACCGCCCCCTGGCTTCCGGTCCGGAAGCTCTTTTTCCCCCGCCTGACCCGCTCCGGGCGACCGGCTGCGCCTTCCTCCGCAAAGAGGAACCGCGCGGCGTGTTCCTGTGCTTTACTGAAGCACGCCTTTTCCCCGCAGCGACGCGCGGAAAACTGCAGCCCGCCAGCCTGGCATAGCCCCCTTACCCGCCTTTTTTCGCAACCCGCCGCAATCGCGGCCTCTTCCTCCGCCTTCACCTCCGCCAGCGCCGTGGGCGCGGGCATGACCTGAACCGCCACGCTGCGGGGCAGGCTGTCTCCTTTGAATCCCTGACGCGCGGCCCAAGGCCGCAGCGGGATTTATGACGCCAAACCCTGATACCCCCAGGTTGTCAGGTCTTTTTTGTTGGCGCCGTTCCCGGCAGCCCAATCGGAACAGGAGGAAAAAACACATGTATGTCGCCGGTGTTGATGTGGGATCCGTGGCCGCAAAGGCTGTTGTGCTTGAGCACACGGGCGGGGAGCTGCCCCGTGTGGCGGGCCGCGCCGTGCTGCCAACCGGCTGGAATACGGCCGAAGCCGGGGAGCTGGCGCTGCAAAAGGCCTGCGCCGAGGCCGCCGTGGAAAGGGAAGCCCTGAGCCGCATTACGGCCACGGGTTATGGGCGTGTTGCGCTGCCCTTTGCCCACAAAACCATCACGGAAATAAGCTGCCACGCGCGGGGCGCGGCGCATTTGTTCCCGCGCGCGGGCATTGTGCTGGATATCGGCGGGCAGGACAGCAAGGTCATCAGCCTTGAAACCGGGCAGGGAACGGCATTTCGCAAGCCCGGCGCGGTGCGCGACTTTATGATGAACGACAAATGCGCGGCGGGCACCGGGCGCTTTTTGCAGGTGCTTTCGGGCATTCTGAACATGCCGCTGGACGACCTGAGCATAGCGGCCGCTGTGGGCACGCCGGTGGCCATATCCAGCATGTGCGCCGTGTTTGCGGAAACGGAGATCGTGGGCCTGCTGGCCAAAAGCACGCCGCCGCAAGACATCGCCGCCGGGGTGTTCCGCGCCATTGCCCGCAGAATGTGCGCCCTTGCCAAGCGCATTCCCCTGCACGACGAGTGCGTATTCACGGGCGGCCTGGCGGTCAGCCCGTCTTTTGCCGCCATTCTTTCCGAAGAGCTGGGCATGCCGGTGAACGTGCCCGAAGACCCGCAGGTGGTGGGCGCGCTGGGCGCGGCGTTGATCTCTCTGGACGCCGCGCGCGCCAATGCCCACGCCGCCACAACTTCCAACACTTCCACAGAAAGGGAAAAACCATGAGATGCCAAAGCTTCGACCGTATCGTCTCCGCTTTTGAAAAAAATGCCCTGGCCGTGCAGGAAGCCAAAAAACAGGGGAAAAAAGTTGTGGGGCAATACTGCCTGTACAGCCCTTCGGAAATAGCGGTCGCCGCCGGGGCCATTCCCGTTTCGCTCTGCGGCACGCGCAACGATTCCATCCCCGCCGCCGAAGAAATGCTGCCCCGTGCGCTCTGCCCCCTCATCAAAAGCAGCTTCGGTTTTGCCCTCAACGATAGCTGCCCCTACCTGGGGGCCGCCGATGTGGTGGTGGCCGACACGACCTGCGACGGCAAAAAGAAAATGTATGAACTGCTCGCGGCCTACAAGCCCGTGTTTCTGCTGCAGCTGCCCCAGGTGCAGAACGAGGACTCCCTGGCCTACTGGCGGCGCCAGTTTGAACTGCTTGTGGCCTTTCTGGAAAAAGAATTTCAGGTGTCCATTACCGAAGAAAAGCTGCGCGACGCCATCCGCCTCATGAACCGCGAGCGGCAGGCCCTCAAGGCGGTCATGGACCTTGCGCGGCGCAAGCCCTCGCCCATAACCGGCATGGAACTGCTTGAAATATCATTTAAAACATCGTTCTTTCCCGATAAGGAAAAAGGCATCGCCATGATGCATGACCTGGCTCAGGAGCTGGGCGCGCTGGCCGATGCGGGCAAGGCGGGCGCGGCCGCTAGCGCCCCGCGCATTCTGCTTACGGGCGTGCCCACGGGCATGGGTTCGCACAAGGTCGTGCGCCTGATCGAGGAATGCGGTGGCAGCGTGGTGTGCCTGGACAACTGCTCCGGCTACAAGAAAACCAGGGTGATGATGGATGAAAGCGGCGACCCGCTGACGGAAATGGCCCGGCGCTATCTGGATGTTCCCTGTGCCGTGATGTCGCCGAATCCCCGGCGCTATGAAGCCATAAAGGAACTGGCGGCTGATTTCTCCGTAAACGCGGTGGTTGACCTGACCTGGCAGGGCTGCCAGACCTATGCGGTGGAATCATGGTCGTTGAAAAAATTTGTGCAGGAATCCTTGAACCTGCCCTACATGCAGATTGAAACCGACTATTCCGAAACGGATACCGAGCAACTCAAGGTGCGCATAGAAGCCTTTATTGAAATGCTGTAACCGGGGGCAACCCCGGTTGCGGCCCGCGCCGTAACCGCCAAGCCCGCTTTCGCCAAGGAGTTTCCTTGCGAAGGCGGGCCTGCTGTGGTCAAGGGCCTTTTTCACCGGTTGCCTGCATGTTTCGACCTGCCGCCCTGCTTTTGGCATTGCCGCTGCGGCCCAGGAACCCTGGCGCCGCCGGAAGGCCCGCTATTCCACGCCATATTCCTTGAGCTTACGCCACAGCGTTGTGCGGGGCATGTCCAGCACCTGCGCCGCCAGCCGCTTGTTGTAGCCGGTTTTTTCCAGAATTTTTATCAGGTAACGGCGTTCCATTTCCGCCATGGTGGGCAGACCGTCGCCCTCCAGCGTGTCAAATTCCAGCCTGCGGATGTCTTCGGGCAGATCGCCCAGGGAAATGACGCCGCCGTCGGTCAGGGCCATGGCGCGCTCCACGATGTTTTCCAGTTCGCGCACATTGCCGGGAAAGCTATAGCCCATCAACGCGGCCATGGCCTGGTCGTCCATCTCATACACTTCCTTGCGAAAAGCCAGGCGGTATTTTTCTATGAAATGGCGCACCAGCAGGGGAATATCCTCCCTGCGTTCGGCCAGGCGCGGCAGCGTTGTGCTGACCACGTTGAGGCGGAAAAACAGGTCTTCGCGAAAATTGCCCTTCTCCACCTCGGTTTTCAGGTCACGGTTGGTGGCCGCGATGATGCGTATGTCGAGGTTGACGGGCCGGGTGCCCCCCACGCGCAGAATGCGCCTGTCCTGCAGCACATGCAGCAGCCGCACCTGCATGGAAAGCGGCATTTCGCCCACCTCGTCCAAAAACACCGTGCCGCCGTCTGCCGCCTCAAGCAACCCCGTTTTGCCAGCGGCAGCCCCGGTGAAGGCCCCTTTTTCGTAACCAAAAAGCTCGCTGCTGATGAGTTCTTCCGTAAAGCCGCCGCAATTGAAGGTAACAAAGGGCTGGTCGCGCCGGGGGCTCAGGTTGTGCAGGGCAAAGGCCACCAGGGCCTTGCCGGTGCCGCTTTCCCCCTGCACCAGCACGTTGCAGTCCACGGGGGCCACCTTGCGGATAAGTGAAAACAGCTGCTGCATGGCCGGGCTTTTGCCCACAATGGACGAAAGCCCCGTTGCCCCCAGCAGGGCTTCGCGCAGGCGGGTGTTTTCCATGCGCATGGCGATTTTTTCTTGCGCGTGGCGGGCCAGCGTTCGTATTTCGGTAAAGTTCACTGGCTTGGTGGCATAGTGAAAGGCCCCCTCGCGCATGGCCTCGATGGCCGTGGGAATGTTGCCGTGGCCGGTAACGATGATCACCTCTGTTTCCGGCCGCAGCCCCTTGATTTTCGGCAGCAACTCCAGGCCGTTCATGTCCGGCAGCAGCATGTCCGAAAAAACCAGGTCAAAGGGGCGCTCGATCATGGCCTCCAGAAACGAACGGGCGCTCATGAAGGCCTCCACCTCGTAGCCTTCTTTGGCAAGGGCCTGGCTGAGGCGTTTGCAGACAACGGGTTCGTCGTCCACGATGGCGACACGCAACGACATTACGCGCTCCTTGTTGCAAAGGGGTCGGCTTCCCCGTTTCCGGCTTGCGGCAGCAGAACGGTAAACACCGCCCCGTGCCCCTCCTCGCTGCGCGCCTCAATGCGGCCTTCATAGCGGTGAACCAGCGCATAGGTTACGGCCAGGCCCAGCCCCGTGCCCTTGCCCACCTCCTTGGTGGAAAAGAAGGGCTCGAAAATGTGTTCCAGAACGGATGCCGGAATGCCGGGGCCGGTGTCGCTGATCTCAAAAGCCACCATGCCGTCCTCATTTTTTCCGGCCTCCACCCGTATGGTCCCGCCCGAAGGCGTGGCCTGAATGGCGTTGAGCAGCAGGTTCATAAACACCTGCTGCAGGCTGCGCAGGTCGCCGCAGATATCGGGCAGGTTTTGCGGCACGTTGACCTGCAGGGTCACGCCAGACAAAACCACCTGATTTTTCAGCAGGTTCAGGGTTGACCGCACCACTTCGGCCGGGCTCAGGCCCGCCGAGGCCGGGTGCCCCGTGCGTGAAAAGTCCAGCAGGTTGCGCACGATGTCCGAGGCCCGCTCCGCCTGCTGCATGATATCATCAATCATTTCCTGCCCGTCGGCATCGATATTTTCCCGATAATCCTCGCGCAGGCCTTCGGCGCTCAGCAGCACATTGTTGATGGGGTTGTTCAGCTCATGCGCAATGCCTGCGGTGAACGTGCCCAGGGCCGCCATTTTGCGGGCCTGCAACAAGTGCTCCTGGTTCACCGCCAATTCGTGCGACATGCGGTTGAAGGCCGTGATAAAGCTGGCGACCTCGCTCAACTGTTCCGCCCCGGTGGCAATGGGGCTGAAGTCGCCCCGCCCCACCCTTGCCGTGCCCGCCGCCACCACGCTCAGGGGCCGCAGCAGGCCGTTTGAGATGAGCTTTATAACCAGCACCATCAGCAGCAGAAACACGCTCAGAAACGCCAAGGGCATAACGTGGGTGCGCTTGAGCGCCTTGTGGGCGCGCTCGCGCTTTTGCCGGCGAATGTCGTCCGCCCCATCGGTGAGCGACTTGCCAAGGTTGCGCAGTTCTTCACGATCTACCGGAGCGCCGCCCTGCGCCAGGGTGCGCATGTCCTTGCCGTAACGGGCCAGCAAGCCCATGAAGCGCTGCTGCTTTTCCGCGCCCACAAGCAGCGTCATGTCGCCCGCCAAATCCGCCGCCAGCGTGTCTATGCGGTCAAGGTAAACCAGGCTTTCGGTCAGGCTGCTGGCGTCGTTATAAAAGAAATAGTTTTTTTCGTAGCGGCGCACTTCAAGGATATTGTTGAGCAAATCATCATAGTTTTCGCCCAGCAGCAGGCGCTCGCTGACGGTGGAAAGGCTCCAGTAGTTCAGCGCCGCCAGCGCGCCGATGGACAGAAAGGTTACGGCAAACAGAATAAAGATCTTTCCCTTGATTGAGTGAAAAAATTCTTTTGGGCAGGAGAAAGAGCACGGGGCTGCCGCGCCCGCCGCCTGTTTGCCCCCGCAATCAACCGCCTGCCCGGCTTCGTCCTGCCTTGCCTCGTGCATGCCCCACCCGCCTTTGCGCTGCGCGCCTTGCCCCAGCCTGTTCATATTGAAACATTTTTCACGAACATTTTTTACCTGCTTTTCAAAATGAACACAACCCGTTTTGGAAATCTCCACACCAAACACAACAACGCATTATAATTTAAGAATAAAATAAATAAATCATCGTTGGCACCACTTTTGCCTAGTGGAGCGCACGAGGTCGTGCATGGAACACATTCTGGTTGGCATAGACGAGCGTTGTCCCCAGCTGGAGGCTTTGGCCCACGGATGTTCGCTGGCCAAGCGCATCCAGGCCAGGCTGTATGTGCTTTTTGTGCAAAAAAAACGGCCGGACACAGCAACGCAAACCGTGCGGCAAAGGCTTGAGCTTCTTGTGGGCGCGGCCAAAGCCGACGGAATTCAGGTGGAATATCTCATTGCAGAAGGAGGGTATGAGGAAGCCATAGTTTCATTTGTTCGCAACCATGGAATAACCCTGCTCATTTATGAAGCGACGCATGCGGATGCGCGCGCGTTGGGGCACAGCGCGTCCGTTTTGCAGGCCATTCGGCACCGGGTCGCTTGCAGGGTTGAAATAGTAACCCCCCAAAACGAACGTTGACGCACAACAGCGAGGCTGACATATGAACATACCGCTGTATATGTATCTGCCCATTGCCGGAAACAGCGTAAACATGGCCGCCATTCTTGGGCTTGGCGGAGCCGTGGGCCTGCTTTCGGGCATTTTTGGCGTGGGCGGAGGCTTTTTCATGACGCCGCTGCTCATCATGCTGGGCATTCCGCCCACGGTGGCCGCCGCTTCGGATTCAAACCAGATCATTGGCGCATCCACTTCCGGCACGCTGGCCCACTTTCGCCTGGGCAACGTGGATTTCAAAATGGGACTTCTGCTGCTGGTAGGCGGCGTGGCTGGCGGCTGTGTGGGCGTGCGCGTCATCAAGCTGCTGCGCGCGCTCGGCAATGCTGATTTTCTCATCAACCTCACCTATGTGCTGATGCTCGGCCTGGTGGGCGGCTACATGTTTTACGAAAGCCTGCAATCCATGCGCGGCCCCTGCGCGGGCAAAAGCCCCAAAAAGGAACGTCAGGGCGAATCGCGCTATGAGCGCTGCATTCGCGGGCTGCCCTGGCAGATGGACTTTCCCCGTTCCGGCGTGCGCCTTTCGGTGCTCATGCCGCTGGGCCTCGGCACGCTGGTGGGCATTCTGGCCGCCATCATGGGCGTGGGCGGCGGCTTTATCATGGTTCCGGTCATGGTTTACCTGCTGCGCATGCCCATGCATGTGGTGGTGGGCACCAGCCTGTTCCAGATCCTCTTCACCTGCGTCAACGTCACCGTCATGCAGTCTGTGGAAAACCACACTGTGGACTTTATTCTTGCCCTGCTGCTGCTCATTGGCTCTTCCCTCGGCGCGCAGTTCGGCACGCGCATCGGCCGCAAGCTTAAGGCCGATCAGCTGAAGATTCTTTTGGCCACGCTGGTTCTGGTGGTCATGGGCAAGATGCTGTATGATCTTTTGGCTCGGCCCGACGTGCTGCTGGCCTACGCGGGAGGGCATTAACATGCGCGCTTTCGCACCCTCGCGTTTTCTTGCGGCGGCGGCCCTGTGCCTGGCCCTTGGGGGCATTTGCCTGCCCGCCAGGGCCGACGACGCCGTTTCGCTGACGGTGAAACCCGGCGATATCAATATTTCGGCAGCCTACACGGGCACAGTGCTGCACGTTGAAGGCCGCGCCCCGGCGGGCAGCGCCATCGTGGCCCGCTTCACCGGCGACAGCGGCAACTTGGCCCTGCGCCAAAAGGGCAAGGTTTTCGGCCTGTTGTGGATGAACCTGGGCACCGTGCATCTTGACAATGTGCCCTCTGTCTGCCTTGTGGCCGCCTCGGGCCAGCTTTCGGACATCGGCGGCCTGCCTCTGGGGCTTGAAGCCGTGCGCGGCGGCATCAAAACGCATGAAGGCCAAAACGACGGCATTGATCTGCCCGCAGAACTCATCAAGCTGAAGGAACACGACGGCCTTTACCGCGAGGCGGCGGAAGGCGTCAGCGTGAAGCCCGACGGCGAGTTTGCCGTGGATATGCCCATTCCTTCGCGCATGTCGCCTGGCGCTTATTCCCTGGATGTGTTCGCCCTGCGCAACGGCGTTGTTGAAGGGCGCGTTGCGGCGCCGGTCACGGTCAAGCTGGTGGGCATGCCCGCCTGGATAGACCATATGGCCACGCAGCAAAGCCTGCTTTATGGCATTTTGTCCACTCTGGTGGCCATTTTCGGCGGTTTGCTCATCGGCCTGGTTTGCCAGGGCCGGGGAGCGCACTAGGCCCGCGTTCTTCAAAGTCAAACCACTGGCGCGGGGAGCGGCAACGCCCCCCCCGCCGCCGGGGGCCGCCATGGGAATCATCGCGCACATCGCGGATATGCTCGCCAGCTGGCGCAGCGACCGGGGCGTTACCTTTGCCCTGCTCTTCAAGAAATTCAAAAGCATTCTTGTTCGCAACAACCGCATTCTTGAGCTCATGGCCGACATGGGCGACAAGCTGGGCGGCGAATACATTTTTGACCGCAAATATATTGAGGACGCCTGCGCCAGCCTGGACGACCAGGTGTTCAAGCTCATTTCAGACATGAGCGTGCTGACCCAGCGCAAGAACACGGCCCTGTTTCTGGCCTTTGAGCGCATTCAGCACCAGCTGCAGGAAGAAATAGCCGGTCGCCGCAATGTGCAGGGCGGGCGGCTGGCGCTGCCCTTCAGCGACATCGGCATTGAGGCCGAGGACGAGGTGGGCGGAAAAATATCGCAGCTCGGCGATCTTTCAAACCGGCTGCACCTGCGCACGCCAGATGGCTTTGCCATCACCACTGCCGCGTTCTTCACCTTTATGTCGCGCAACGGCCTGCTGGAAATGGCGGAAAACGGCATTGCGGCGTGGGATGGGTCGGAGCAGGCCCTGCACGAGCTTGCCGACCAGATGCAGGAAAGCATCATGGATTCCCCCCTTCCCTGGGGCATGGTGGCGCAAATCGACGCCATGGTCGGCGTGCTGAGCGCCAACAAGGGCGGCCCCCTGCGCCTGGCCCTGCGCAGCAGCGCCTGGGGCGAGGACGGCGATTCCAGCTTTGCCGGGCAATACGACACGCAGCTGAACGTGCCCCCCGACCGCGTGGTGGAAGCCTACAAAGCCGTGATAGCCAGCACCTATTCCATAGAGGCCTGGCGCTACCGCCTGGACCGTGGCTATCAGGAAAACGAGGTGGCCATGGCCGTGGGCTGCCAGCTCATGGCCGAAAGCCAGATCAGCGGCGTGCTCTTTACCTGCACGCAAAATTTGGACAAAGGCTGCGAATCCATGGTGGTGAGCGCGACCTGGGGCGGCGGGGCCGCGGTTGTTTCCGGCGAAACGGCCACAGACACCATTTTTTTGAGCCGCACCCCGCCCTACCACGCCCTCACCAGGGCCATTGCGCACAAAGCGCGGCGGCTGGTTCCCGCAACGCGCGGCGATCTGGTTTGGGAAGATGTTCCCCAGGAATTGCAGGATATTCCATGCCTCACCGATGCGCAGCTGGAGCAGCTGGCCCGCGTGGGCATGTCGCTTGAGCGCTACTATAAGCGCCCGCAGGATGTGGAATGGACCTTCGATGCCTGCGGCGAACTGCTTATTCTTCAATCCCGCCCGCTGCGCACCGGGGACGGCGGCGGGCAGGACGCGCCCGTGCAGGACGCCACCAGCAAGGCGGAAGTTATTTTTTCCGGCAAGGGTCTGGTGGCCCAGCGCGGCGTGGCCGTGGGCAAAGTGGTGCTGGTGGACCACAACACCGATCTGGACCAGTTTCCCGAAGGCGGCATTCTTGTTTCCAAATTCACCTCGCCGCGCTATGCCCGCGTGATGCGCCGCGCCTGCGGCATCATAACGGACGTGGGTTCGCCCACCGGGCACATGGCCACCATAGCGCGCGAACAGCGCGTGCCCGCCCTGGTCAACACAGAGGACGCCACAAGCCTGCTGCGCAATGGCGACGAAATCACCCTGGACGCCACGGAAAACGTGGTTTACCGGGGCCGTATTGTCGAGCTGGACCGCTTTGAGCGCACGGAAGCGGACATGTTTGAGGAATCATACGAATACCGGCTGCTGCGGCGGCTGCTCAAACGCATAGCACCCCTCAACCTGGTGGACCCCCACTCCGAAGACTTCAAGCCGCAGGCCTGCCGCACCTATCACGACATCACCCGCTATATTCATGAAAAAGCGGTGGAAGCCCTGGTGGACCTGAGCCAACGGCACAAGGCCCTGCACCACGCGCCCGCCCACCGCCTTGTGGACGGCCCGCCCCTGGGGCTCACGGTCATAGACGCGGGCGGCGGCGTGAACTGCCCGCCCCAGGCCGCATCAATGACCATGGATCAGCTGGCTTCCGTGCCGCTGCTGGCCTTTCTTGAAGGGCTTACCGTTGCGGGCATGTGGGACACGGCCCCGGTGCCGGTGGATCTTGGCAGCTTCATGTCCAGTTTCACCCGCACGTTCACCGCCTCCACAGCTGGCGCGAACACCGTTGTTCGCAACCTTGCCGTGGTGCTGCGGGAATACATGAACGTCAACATGCGCCTGGGCTACCATTACAACACCATCGACGCCTATATTTCAGACCAGATCAACGACAACTACGTTTATTTTCGTTTTTTGGGCGGGGTAACGGAGCTGGTGCGCCGCTCGCGCCGGGCCCGCTTTGTGGCCGAGGTGCTGGACAGGTTCGATTTTCGGGTAGAAGTTCATGGCGACCTTGTGGTAGGCAGAATCAAGAAGCTTTCGGAAACGCGCATGCTGCTGCGCATGCGCATGCTGGGGGGCCTGGTGGGCTATGCGCGCCAGCTAGACGCGCGCATGAGCAGCGACGCAAAGGTGGCCGAACATGTGCGCGCCTTTATGGAAGCCATAGCGGCCATTGCCCCGGCCAGCCACAACGACAGGACAGGAGGCGGGCATGCCCCGACTGCGCATTCTGGTGCTTGACGACGAACCCATTGTTTGCAAGCGCCTCAAACCGGCCTTTCAAAAAGCCGGGTATGAAGTGGAAACATTTACGGACAGCGCCTCGGCGCTGACCCGCATGGCGGAAACGTCCTTTGACGTGGTTATCACCGACCTTAAAATGGAAGGGGCGGACGGTTTTCAGGTTGTCGAACGCGCCCACGAGCTGCTGCCCGGCGCGCGCATTGTGGTTATAACCGGCTTTGCCACGCTGGACACGGCCAAGGAATCGTTCCGCAAGGGCGCGTTTGATTTTGTGGCCAAACCCTTCAAGCTTGGCGGCATTATCGATTGCGTGCGCCGCATTGAGGCGGAGATGAAAACACAGGAGCACGCGAAGGAAACACCGCACGAGCCGCCGCATTTTTAATGCCCGCTGGTCAACCCGCGCAGCTTGGGGCCGGTTGCCCCACCAACGCCGCCAGCGTATGCTGATGCAGCCGCACAGGCTACGGCGCGGCCGAGGGAGGATGCCATGTATACGTTCGATCTGCTGTGTTTCGCTTTTTCGCTCATACTCTATACAGCCTACAATCTTTACATCGGCTTTAGGGAAACAACAGATCCTTCATATACAATACACGGCGTTTCAAAAACAGTGCGCACGCAGTGGGTTTCTGTCATCATCAAGGACCACAACGGCATTCTTGCTGTGCAAACCTTGCGCAATGCCACAATGACATCATCATTCATGGCTTCAACAAGCGTTTTGCTGGCCGTAGGCGTGCTTTCACTTACCGGCAACGGTGAGAACGTTAAGCACACCTGGCACGCGCTGAACATTTTTGGTTCTGTGGATCCGGGCATGTTCGCTTTTAAAATTCTTGCCCTGCTGCTGAATTTTTTTATCGCCTTTTTTTGTTTTGCCTCTTCGCTCAGGCTTTACACGCATTCCGGCTTTATGCTCGGCGCGGAGGCCGGAAGCTGCGATACGACAAAAGACTCTTGCGTTGCGGAAAAATACCTCAACATGGGCGCGCACCATTTCTATTTGGGCATGCGCGCCTTCTATTTTACCGTGCCGCTGGTCTTCTGGATTTTTGGCGCGCAATTCATGATATTGGGCACCATTTTTCTGATCAGCATCATCTTTATTCTGGACAAAACGCCCTTCTCCTACCGTCGGCGCCCAGATGCCAACGAGCAATAACCACCATCAGATACTTTGCACACCACGGCTGCCGGGCAACGCCTGTGCGGGCCACGCCTGTGCGGGCATGATGCGCGCGGGTATTTTCCGCAGCGATTCTTTTGGCACGGCGTCCGCATTGCCGATATTTCTCCGCCGCAGGCATCCACATTTCGCAAAAACCACCTAACATAGCTGAAAGCTTGCTTGTTTAGGCCGCAATCCGTATGCTGCAATCGGTTATGGTGCCTGTGTCACATGCCGCATTCTTAAGCGAGGGCTTTATCTTATACCAGATAGCAGGGCGACGCCGCGCCAGACGTATGGGCCGCAACGCCGGACAAACCCGCATATGAACAGCAAACAATGTGTTCACGCCCTACTGTGCCTGCTTGACGACCTGAGCGGTAGGCCCGTTTTTCTCTCCATTCGGAGGGGCCTCTTTATTGTTCTGCCGCTCATTTTGCTTGGCTCGTTCACGTTGTTGTTGCGCAATCTGCCCTTTCCTTCCGCGCAGCAGGCAGTCGAAAATTTTCTTGGCCCCACGGGCCTGCGGGTGTGCGATACCCTGATAGCGGGATCTTTCGGCATTGCGGCCCTTGCGCTGGTTTGCGCCCTGGGCGGCGTCAGCGTTATGCGGGCCAGCCTGCACGACCCAACAGCGCCAGTCATCAGCCCCATGCTCGGTTCCGTGGTGGTTCTTTCCTGCTTTTTTGTTGTTACGGCCCCTTTCGAAGACAATTCATGGGCTGTCGGCTTTTCACTGGACAAAGGGCTGCTGCTCGCCTTGTGCGTGGCCTTGGCGGCAAGTTCTGTTTTTATCCGCCTGGCGCGCTACCGCATGTTTCATTTGCCGGAAGAAATGGCCGGGCACGACCCGGTGGTGCGCGATGTGGTCACGGTTATGCCCGCCGCCATAACCACCATACTGCTGTTCACCCTGCTTCGCATGGTGCTGATTGAGAACGGCATGGCCGATCTGCAGGCAGCGACAAGCAAGCTGCTGATGCTGCCCTTCAACCACAGCGGCAGCGGCCTTGGTTTCGCCTTGCTCTACAGCACCACGTCGCAACTATTATGGTTTTTCGGCGCGCACGGCCCCAATGTTCTCAACGCGGTGGATACCAATATTCTTACCCCGGTGGGCCTTGCCAATGCCGAGGCGCTGTTGCACGGCGCAACCCCGCCCTTTGTCTTTACCAAAATTTTCTTTGATGTGTTCACCCGCATTGGCGGCTCAGGCTCCACGCTGGCGCTGGCCTTTGCCATATTTGCCCGCTGCCGCGACAGGGGCATCAAAAAACTTTGCCTGTTCGCCCTGTTGCCCGCGCTTTGCAATGTTAACGAGCCGCTCATTTTCGGCATTCCTCTCATGCTCAACCCGGCGTTTCTCATCCCGTTTCTGCTGGTGCCCGCAGTGCAGACGGTTGTGGCCTATACGGCCACGGTGCTGGAACTTGTGCCGCACACCACAGTGGGCATAGCGTGGACCACGCCCGTTTTGCTGGCCGGCTACGCGGCCACAGACTCGGTTAACGGCGCTGTGCTGCAATTTATAAATCTGCTTCTGGGCTTTCTTATCTATCTGCCCTTTGTGGCGCTTTCAGACGCCGTGCGCGAAAAACACGGCAGGCAGGTTATGCGTGACCTGCTTGAGGCGGCCTGCAGGTGTGACGTGATGCCCCAGGGCAAGTGCAAATGCCTGACTCTTCCTGGAGAAGTGGGCAGGCTGGCCCACACGCTGGCCAACGATCTGGAACGCGAGCTCAACGGCCATGGCAACAGGCTTTTTCTTGCCTTCCAGCCGCAGTGCAACCACGCCACAGGGCGCGTGGCGGGCGTGGAAGCCCTGCTGCGCTGGGAGCATCCCATTTATGGCCCGGTGGCCCCGCCCATTGCCGTGGCGCTGGCCGAAGACATGAACATGGCTGACAGGCTCGGCCAGTTCGTGTTGCATGCCGCCTGCCGCCAGCGCGCGGCCTGGAAGGGCCATGTGCCGCACGACCTTGTTATGGCTGTAAATATTACACCGGCGCAGCTGCGCAACCCCAATTTTGTCAAAAAGGTGCTGCGCATCTTGCGCAACAATGGGCTCACGGCCCCGCAGCTGGAACTGGAAATCATTGAATCTTCCATTCTGGAGCCAGACTCGCGCACGCTGGACATGCTCACCCGGCTGCGCGTGCTGGGCGTGCGCCTGGCTATAGACGATTTTGGCATGGGGCACGCCTCGCTGCGCTATCTGCGGGCCTTTCCCGTCACGACGGTCAAGGTTGACCGTTCCCTGACCGAAAGCCTGAACAGCACCGTGCAGGAGCAGATTGTGCAAAGCATTCTGGACCTGAGCAAAAGGCTGCGGATCGCCACCGTGGTGGAAGGCGTGGAAGATGCGGAGCAGGTGCGCGTTTTCACGGCCATGGGCTACAGCACTTTTCAGGGATATTACTTTAGCCGACCAATCTCTGGGAACGACTGCCTGGATTTTGTGCGGAACTTCAACCAAGGCGCGGCCGAAAACAGCTGAGACGCATCCGCGCCCCTTCCCTGCACAGGCAATGGAAGGAAGGGACGCGGTGTGCCCATGGTCCCCGAAAACCGCCCAGGGTTTTCCCTCACGCTCCCGCACAGGGAGCGACCCTTGAACGGATCATCGATGATGATTGCGCCGCTGCTTCAATCCACGCTCCCGCACGGGAAGCGACTTTGGCAATCCTCCCAAGAAGTAATCCCCCTGGAGCTTCAATCCACGCTCCCGCACGGGGAGCGACGGGAGCGCTCAAACAGTTGCTGGGCCGTGCCGCGCGCTTCAATCCACGCTCCCGCACGGGGAGCGACAGTGCTTCCAGATTACGCGCCACGTCAAGCACTTCGGCTTCAATCCACGCTCCCGCACGGGGAGCGACCTAACGAAACGGGGCAAAGCCTCAAAAGGAGATAATGCTTCAATCCACGCTCCCGCACGGGGAGCGACAGAAGCATTGTGGGGAGCTCTGACCGGGGAAGGTGCTTCAATCCACGCTCCCGCACGGGGAGCGACCATATCTTCTATCTCACGCGTTTACGCTCCAACGCGCTTCAATCCACGCTCCCGCACGGGGAGCGACTTTGTTCCGACCGGGTGAGGCCACCCGGCCACCTGCTTCAATCCACGCTCCCGCACGGGGAGCGACCCGGCTTCTTGGCGGCGGGTGCGGGGTGCGGGGGGGCGTCCATTCCAGC
>Ga0183101_1000182_pt9 | contig 26776 bp, 21 predicted proteins | sample Biomet3_FD_127790 | JGI IMG/M metagenome (GOLD analysis project Ga0183101, IMG submission 127790) | Microbial communities from bioreactor (seeded with sewage sludge) at LBNL, California, USA - Biofuel metagenome 3 | ecosystem: Engineered > Bioreactor > Anaerobic > Unclassified ...
CTACGCGAGAGGGGGCGGGAGAACAGGGGCGGGGCGCCGCCGGGCGGGGGGAATTCCCGCCGCGCTGACGCCGTAAAGGAAAAGACGGATGTGTTCCGGCCCGAAAGCCGGGAAGGGGCCTTGACCGGCCCTAGTCCGTCGGCATGTCGTCGGGGAAGTCGGCGTTGGCATAGACATTCTGCACGTCGTCGTTGTCGTCCAGGGCGTCCATGAGGCGCAGCACCTTCATGCCCATATCGGCGTTGACGGGCACAAGGTTCTGGGGAACCATCGCCAGCTCTGCTTCCTGCATTTCAATGCCGGCCGCTTCAAGCGCGTCGCGCACGGCGGCAAAGTCGGCCATGGCGGTCTGGATGGTCCACACGTCTTCGTCGTCGATGACGTCGTCGGCCCCGGCCTCAAGGGCGGCTTCCATGATCTTGTCTTCGGCGTAGGTCGCCTTGTCCACGGCAATAACGCCCTTGTGGTCAAACATCCAGCCCACGCTGCCGTTTTCGCCCATGGCCCCGCCGTGTTTGGTGAACAGGTGGCGCACTTCGGCCACGGTGCGGTTTTTATTGTCCGTGGCCACTTCCACCATGATGGCGATGCCGCCGGGGCCATAGCCTTCGTAAAAGGTTTCGGTCAGGTCGCCGCCGGCGTCTTCGCCGGTGCCCTTGCGGATAGCGGCTTCAATTTTGTCTTTGGGCAGGTTGACGGCCTTGGCGGCGGCAATGGCCGCGCGCAGCCGGGGGTTGCCCGTGGGGTCGCCGCCGGTTTTTGCGGCGATGATGATTTCTTTGGCGGCCTTGGTGAACACCTTGCCGCGCTTGGCATCCTGACGACCCTTACGGTGCTGGATGTTGGCCCATTTGCTGTGACCTGACATAAAACCTCCGAAACCTTGTGTAGAGTATACGTTTATGCGCCCGGCGGCGCGTCGTCGGCGGCTTCTGCGGAAACCTCTCCGTCGGCGGCGCCCGGCGTGCGGCCCAGCAGGGCCGCGTCCGCCTGGCCGCGAAAGCCAAGTCCTACGAAAAATGTTTCTTTGCTTTCGGCCCTGGAGCTTTTGGGCTTGAACGATTTGACCGAGCCGAAGGCCTTGCGCATGGGGGCGAGCAATACCTGAATGTCTGGCCCCATAAATATTTTGACCACAAAGCTGCCGCCCTTCTTGAGGTGCAGGCAGGCCACGGCCAAAGCTTCAATGGTGAGCTCAAGAGAACGGGCCTGGTCGGTAAAGCGCGTGCCCGTGGTGCGGGGGGCCATGTCGCTGATGACAATGTCGAAAGGCCCCACATCCGCCAGTTTCGCTTCAAAGGCATCGGAACGGTTGAACACGTTCTCCTGCATAAACGTCACCTGCGGCGGAAAGGCCGTCTCCGTGCTCTGAATGTCGCAGGCCAGCACCAGACCGCGCGGGCCCACCTTTTCCGCCGCGCCCAGCGACCAGGAGCCGGGCGCCGCGCCAAGGTCGAGAACCCGCTGGCCGGGGCGCAGCAGGTGAAACTTGGCGTCAAGCTCCTTGAGCTTGTAGACCGAGCGGGCGGGATAATTCTCGCGCTTGGCCTTAAGAAAATAATGGTCTCGATATTCCTTCATGGCAAATTCCAACAGGTAAGCATATCCTTTTTTTTTGCGTTCGCCAAGTGGTGCGAACGCGCGCAGTATAAAAAGCGATTTTGTTAGCAATTCCGGCTGGTCGGGGAGTCTGACGCAATTGTGCAAAGTTGGGGGCGTTGCCCCGTGAGGCACCATGTGGGTGAGGGAGCGCGCGTCCAGGCGCATGGCTTGGCGCGTGACCTTGCGCATGGCTTGGCGTGCGCTTCGGTGCGGCCTGCGGCTTAGGCGCATAACTGGTTGCTCCGGGCCGTCAACCATCCTAAACTTGCGGGGTGGTTGCCGAGCTGGCGACCCGCGTTGCATAGCCGTGTGGCGCTGCGGCAGCTGGTTCCCGTTTGGCGAACCCGCCGCATTTTCGTGCTTGCGCCGTTGCGGCAAGGTTTGGGCGGGGCGGTGTTCCGGGGGAGGATCTTTTTATGGATGGGTATGATGCTTTGCCGCGCCGGGTGCGCCTGCCGGATTTTTCCGGCCGCCTGCTGAGCTTGCCGGATGCCCCGGAATCATGGGCCTGCCGGGGAACGGGCGATGCGGTTCTGCTGTTGGGCCTGGGGCCGGGAGCACCGCAGGGCCTGCCTTTTCTGGCCGGGGCTTCAAATGTCTATTGGCTGGAATCGCCCCGTGTTTCCCACGAGCTGCACCATGCGCGGGCGGAAGAGGGGGACGGCGAGGCCGGGCCAGCGCCTGCCCATTGGCGCGAAATAACGCCAGAAGCCGTGCCGGAACTGGCCGCGCGCTGCCGTTGTTATTTTTATTCGCCCGGCCTGCGGCTTGACCCCGATTTCTGGGGGCCCTTGCTGGGGGCGGTGGATGCCGCGCAGTGCGCGCCGCGTGCGGGAGGTTTTGCGCCTTTTGCCGGAGAAAGGGCGGCTTTTCGAGGTCCGGCGCTGCTGCCGGGCAACGACGGGCAATTGCTGCATCAGGAACTGCGGAGCGCGCTTGCGCAGTGCGGTTTCGGCCCTGTGCTGGAAGATCCGCCGCAGCCCATCGCCGCCTCGCGCGGCGTGGAGGCGGACAATTTCGCCGCACGCTGGCGCGTCTATCTGGGGGAACGGCAGCCCGCGTTTTTGCTTTCGGTGAATCTGCGCGGGCTGGATGCGGAAGGGCGCGTGTTCCATTTGTGCCGGGCGCTCGGCATTCCTGTTGCCATATGGTTTGTGGACAACCCCTGGCATGTGCTTGCCGGGGTGCGGCTGCCCTGGTGGCGCGAAGCCCATATTTTTGTGACCGACGCGAGCTTTATGGATTCCTTGCGCACTCTGGGCGCGCGAAAGGTTTTTCATCTGCCGCTGGCGGTCGCTCCGCACATGTGGCGCGGGGAGGATCCCTCGGCATGCGCGCGGCCCGGCATGGGGCCAGACACGGAACTCTGCCTGCGGCAGGAGCCCCCGCTGTTTGTGGGGCGGGCGGCTTTTCCCGAAAAAGAGCGGTTTTTTGCTGCCGCCAAAGTGCCGCAGGCCCTGGAGGACGAGGCCATGCGGGTGCTTGCGGCCAGTCATGGGCCAGGGGATGCGCCGAATTTTTTTTGGTGGCGGGACAAGCTGGGGGAAACCCTGTGGCCGGGGCACGATGTGCGCCGCATGGGCCTGGGGGCGGAACGTTGCGCTCAGGCCAACCGCGTGCGCTGGCTGCTGGCGGCGCGCGCCGGAATGCCCGGCGGCATGCGCGTGGTGGGGGACCAAGGCTGGGAGCCCCTGTTGCCCGGGGCCGACATTTTGCCGCCGGTGGACTACTACGCCGCGTTGCCGTCTCTCTATGCCACTGCCGAGGCCGTGCTCAACGTCACCAGCCTGCTCATGCCCGGCAGCCTGAGCCAGCGCCATTTTGACGTGTGGGCTTGCGGCGGTCTGCTGCTCAGCGACGCCACCCGGGGGCTGGAGATTTTTCCTGAGGAATTGACCTCCCCCATGGTGTTGGCGGGTCCGGACGATATGGCGGAAAAATGCGCGTGGTTTCGGGCGCATCCCCTGGCAGGGGAGGAATTGCGCTGGGCCTGGCGCGCGCATTTGCGTGAGCGGCACAGCTATGCGCAGCGTATTGAGAGCATGCTTGAGGCGCTGTGTGGCCGGTGAGGCGCGGGCTTTCACGGGGCCTTTTGACGGGGCCACGCGCCGAAGGATTTTATGGAACGACTTGACAATTAACGGCGTTTTGCCTATTGCTCTTCTCCTGCGTGAGATTCTCACCGTGGGGAAGTAGCTCAGCTGGGAGAGCATCGCCTTCGCAAGGCGGGGGTCGAGGGTTCAAATCCCTTCTTCTCCACCACTTTTCAAAGGGTTACCTGTTTTACAGGTAACCCTTTTTGCATTTTTACCGCAGCCCCAACACACCGGCTGAAATATCCACAGCAAAGATGGGCTCCGCCAAAGGGGCAGGCTCAATTAACTTCTATGAATATGGATATAAATTTTATAAGGTTTGTGGTAATCTTACTCATTTTGTTCAGCCGGGGCGTGTGCTGCCAGCGGAATTGCGAAGAATGGACGTTCAGAAAATATCTTCTGGCCCATTTTTACCGCTGGATGAAAACGGAAAATTCCGCGTGCTGGGGTAAGCAATGCGGGTGAAAAGCCGATTTCATCATTATAAACCTGAAATATTTTTTGGAAAACGGCATTCAGCATCGATTCATAAAGCGAATTATCAACGGCGCGGCTGCACGGCATTTGCCGTTTGCGGATGCTGCGCCAAACGAACCTGAAGAATTATGGCGAGGCGGATTACCACCTATGAATATGCCACAGCATGCTTTGTTTCTTGATACCATTCAATATGTTATAGCCGACGTTGACGGCACGCTGACCGACGGCGGCATTTATTACGACGAAAACGGCAACGAGCTGAAAAAATTTTGCACCCGTGACGGCGCGGGCTTTTTTGCCGCCCGTGCTGCGGGGCTGCGCCTTATCGTGCTCACCGGCCGCGAATCAAAAATAGTGCAGCGGCGCATGGAAGAATTTGGGGTGGACATTATAGAGCAGAACGTTAAGGACAAAGCTGTTTGGCTGCGCGGGTTTATGGATAAGGCGGGTATTTCTGGAAAGGACATTGCCTTTGTCGGCGACGAGCTGAACGACCTTGCCGCCATGCGGCTGGTCAGTTTTGTTGGTTGTCCTTTTGACGCTTGCCCTGAGGTAAAAGCCGAGGCGCACTACATTTCCCCCCTTCGGGGCGGAGAAGGCGCGTTCAGAGATGTGATGTCCTTTATGCTGCGTGCGCGTGGGCAGTGGGCCGATGCTGTAAAGACAGTATATAATTTTTCATAACGCGAATATTGGGGTTTGCCTTGCAACGCCGGATAGCGGATATTCTTTTGGATGAACTGCGCAACGTGGGTGTGCGGCAGGTCTTTATGTTGAGTGGCGGCGGAATCATGTATCTCGTTGATGCTCTTGGGCGAAGCGGGTTGCAATATGTGTGTTGCCACCATGAGCAGGCAGCGTCCATCGCGGCGCAGGCAAATGCCATGTATGCCAATCGGCTTGGCGTTTGCCTCTCCACGACGGGGCCGGGCGGAACCAACGCCCTCACTGGCTGCGCCGCCGCCTATGTCGATTCCACTCCCGTGCTGTTTCTTTCGGGGCAGGTGAAAACGGCGGATTTTGCCTCATTGCGCAAGGTTCGCCAGTTTGGGGCGCAGGAAAACAACATTGTTGCCATGGCGCAACCCGTTGTCAAATATGCTGTGCTTGTCGAAAAGCCCCAGGATGCCCTGTTTGAACTGCAAAAAAGCATCTTTATCGCCACGCACGGCAGGCAGGGGCCGGTGTGGGTGGACATTCCCCTGGATGTGCAGTCGGCGGAAGTTGAAGAAAACGATTTGCGGCGGTTTGATCCGACCGTTGATCTGAAAAACACACCTCACGAAGCTCTTGCTTGCCGGGAAACGGCAACCGACGCCGCAGTGGATATGGCGGTGCGGCGCACCCTTGAATTGCTGCGCACAGCCAAGCGCCCTCTTGTTCTTGCCGGGCAAGGCGTTATCGCGGCCAACGCGCAGGCGGCATTGCGTTCGCTGGTTCGGCGGTTGGGCGTGCCGCTGGTCAGCACCTGGCGCGCCTTGGAAATTCTGGGCAGTGATGACCCCCTGTTTTTCGGAAGCCCGGGGCTGCAGGCGGTAAGATCAGCGAATATCATCACCCAAGGCTCCGATTTCCTTCTTGTTCTTGGTTCACGCCTCGACAATATGATCACCGCTTTTTCAGAACCGCGTTTCGCCCAGCAGGCCCAAAAAATTGTTGTGGACATTGACGGCAATGAAATCGCCAAACTGGCCATGACCAATGTGACGCCTGTTGTTTGCGATGTAGCGGCGTTTCTGGAACGCCTGAACAGTGCTTTGCCCGCGCAGCCCTCGGTGGACTATGCCGGGTGGCGGGGTTTTTGCGAAAAAATGAAGGCGCGCTTCCCCCTGCTGGAAGAAAAGCAGGACAAGCCGTCGCCGCTTGTCGATCTTTACAAAATCGCGGCGCAAATAGGCAGCGCCACGGCGCGGGACGACGTTTTGGTGGTTTCGTCCACAAGCCGGTGCAACACTGCCGGTCATATTGCCCTTTCCCGAAAAGAAGGGCAGCGCAGCATTTCTTCCATGGGCATGGGAGCAATGGGGTTTGCCTTGCCCTCTGTGGTTGGGGGGTGGTTTGCTTCGGGGGGAAAACGGGTCATAATGTTGGAAGGCGACGGGTCTTTGCAGCTTAACATTCAAGAGTTGCAGACAATCCGTCACTATGGCGTCAACGCGAAGCTTTTTGTTTTCTGCAACAGCGGGTATGCCGCCATCGCCACCATGCAGGACCGCAACTTCGCGGGTTTTCATGTGGGCAGCGACGAAGGCAGCGGGGTTTCCATGCCGAGCCTGGAAAAAATCGCGGAGGCCTACGGCTTCTCCTTCGTGCGCATCTCCACTAATGATGAAATCGCCAATGGCGTTGATGCCGTTATGGCAGCAGAGGGCGCCGTGCTTTGCGAAATAGTGGCCGATATGGGTTTTGATGAAATTCCAAAGTGCATTTCAAGCCTGACGCCTGAAGGCAAGAGAGTTTCGGCCCATCTGGAAAACCCCTATCCTTTCCTGCCCGCTGAAGAGTTATCCGCCATTTACACCGAACTTGATGACGCCACAAAAGGATAAATCATGAGCATGTCACAGCCGCCGCTTTTTATTTTTGAAATGGCCAATAATCATCAGGGCAGCGTTGCGCACGGGAAAAAGATTATCGAAGCCATGCGGAAAGTTTCCGCTCCTTATACGCCGCGGTTCCGCTTCGCCGTCAAGTTTCAGTACCGTGATATCGACACCTTCATTCATCCTGATGTGCGGGGCCGGGCGGACATAAAAAACGTCAAGCGGTTCGAGGATACGCGTCTCAGCCGTGAAGACTTTGCCGAGCTGATCGCCTGCGTCAGGGCCAACGACATGCTGACCATATGCACGCCCTTTGACGAAATTTCCGCGGCGCGCATCAAGGAAGAAAAATTTGACTATATCAAGATAGCAAGCTGCTCCTTCGGCGACTGGCCCCTCATGGAAGCCGTGGCGGCAACCAGGCTGCCGGTGATTGCTTCCGCCGCCGGAAGCGACATGGAAACAATCAAGAATGTCATTTCCTTTTTTTCTCACAGGGGCATTGCGTTGGCGCTCATGCACTGCGTGGGCGAATATCCCACGCCCAACGAGCGGTTGCAGCTAAATCAGCTTGATTATTATCGCCAGGAATTTCCTGATCTGACATTGGGGTTTTCAACCCATGAAGCCCCTGACAACATGGAACCTGTGAAGATAGCCGTTGCCAAGGGCGCGAGGATTTTTGAAAAACATGTGGGCGTGCCCACAGATGCCGTTACGCTTAACGGATATTCCGCCAATCCGCAGCAGGTCGGCGCGTGGCTTGAGGCCGCCAAAGCCTCCTTTGACATCTGCGGCGTGTCTGGCATGCGCTATCAACCCAGCGAAAAAGAGGCGGCCGACCTGGCGGCCTTGCGCAGGGGCGTGTTTGCCCGGCCAGACGTGATGCCGGCAGCGGCCGCATTGACCCCGGACAATGTGTTTTTTGCGTTTCCCTGCAAGCCGGGGCAGCTTATCGCCCAGGATTTTTCAAAGTACACCACCTTTACGTTGAACAAAGAACTGAAAAAAAATGCGGCGATAATGAAAGCGGATGTCACCGCCAACGAAGAGCTGCACAGCATGGTTGTGCGTTACGTCGCCGCCATCGTTTCCATTCTGAAGGCCAGCAACGCTGTTGTGCCCGTGGGGAGCACCTGCGATATCTCGCACCACTATGGGTTGCGAAATTTTGAAAAAACCGGGCTTGCACTCATTGACTGCGTGAATCGCGAATACTGCAAAAAGCTGCTGGTGTTGTTGCCGGGTCAGAATCACCCGACGCACTACCACGTGAAAAAGGAAGAGACTTTCATCGTTCTCCATGGCGATCTCGTCGTGACCTGCGGTGATGAGCAAAAAGTTCTGCACCGTGGCGAAACCATGACGGTTGAGCGCAACGTTCCGCACTGTTTCTCTTCCACAATGGGCTGTGTTTTTGAAGAGATATCTTCCACCCATTGCAGTGACGATTCTTTCTATGAACGCAAGGATGATTTTGTGCATCCTCGGAAGACGACGGTTTATTTGACAAAAGACGTGCTGGGCTAGGGTTTGTCAGAGAACCGCTGAGAACGCTTTTGGCGTTCTTGTGCTCAGGATTGTCTGTCTGCCTTGCAGAGTACAACCAATTTTTGGGAGTCGAAATGCCACTTACTGCCAGCGAAAATGCGAGCAGAAACGCTCTTAAGCTGAAAAAGCCCCGGGCTTTTGAAAAAATTCAGAAGTATGCTGAAATTATGGACAATGGCGGCAGCATCGCCATCATCCAGTTTCAGTATAATTATGCGTGCAACTTTAGCTGCACCCACTGCTCCATAAGCCGGATGAAAAAGGATGCGCGCTCCCTCGCCATTCCTGACGTCAAGAATATCGCCGACCAGGCCGACGCCATGGGGCTGGCCCACTGGGTTATAACTGGCGGCGAACCCCTTGTTTTCAAGGATTTCGACCAGATCGTCGAGGCTGTGGGCCCGGACCGGTTCTATATCTCAAGCGACACCAATGGCTATTTGATGACAGATGAAAAAGCCAGACACATGGAAGAAATTGGTGTTGATAAGATACAGATGAGCCTGGACAGTATTCACCCAAGCGAACATGACGCCTTTAGAAAGCATGACAGCGCGTTTGCCAGGGCAATGCGTTGCATTGAGGCTGTCAAAAAAACCAGCATGAAGTTGATTCTTCAGACAGTTGTTACCAAACAGCGCCTTTATTCCGATGAATTCAAAGAAATGCTCGAATTCGGCAAAAAAAATGATATCGGCATCTTTGTGACGTTTGCCAAACCTGTGGGCGCATGGGAAGGCAACCTGGACGTTATGTGCGGCCCAGAAGATCTGGACTATGAACGTGAGCTGGAAAAAGAGTATAATTTGTTCACGCACATGACGCCTTCTTACGGCATGGAGCTTGGCTGCATTGCGGTGCGGCGAATGATTGCCATAACGCAGTATGGTGATGTTCAGCCCTGCCCATATATGCACACATCCCTGGGCAATGTTTTTACTGAGCCGCTCAAGGATATCGTTGCGCGCGGATTGCGCATCAAATACTTCAATGGCTTTCACGACACCTGCTTTATGGCTCTGGACAAAAATTTCGTTGAAAAGCATGTGCGGCGCACGTATGGCAAGCAACTGCCCATCCCTCTTATGGACTATTTCGACCAGGAAGATTTTTTGAGCAAGTAGGTGAGGGCATTGCATAAATCTTTTCAATGCCGGGCCTGCGGGGCCGCGTTTCGGGGTGAACCGCTTCTGCATTATGGCGGCATGCCCGCTGGCGCGCAAAATTTTCCCACAGCCGAAATGCTGGCTGAAGACAGGCCGGTAGACCTTGAAATTGTGCAGTGCCCCTGCTGCGGCGTTGTGCAGCACACCAGCCCGGCCGTGCCCTATTGGCAGGATGTCATTCGCGCCGTGGGATTTTCCGCGGAGATGCGCGCATTCAGGCTGCAACAGTTCACCAACTTTATCCAAAAATTTTCTTTGATCGGTAAAACCGGCCTTGAATTCGGCTGCGGCGACGGCGCGTATCTGGCATTACTCGCGCAAGCGGGCTGCAATGCTTTTGGGGTGGAGCACAGCGCGCAAAATGTGGCCGCCTGCCACAGCAAGGGGCTGCAGGCGCGGCAGGGCTTTCCCCGTGCGGAAGGCAGGCTTTTCGACATGCCAGCCGACGCGTTTTTTATTTTTAGCTATCTTGAGCACATACCGCAGCTGCGCGACTATCTGGAGGCTGTGCGGGCCAATCTTAAGGATGGGGCCGTGGGCATTATTGAAGTGCCCAACTTTGATATGATTCTGGAGCAAAATCTTTTTGCGGAATTTATTGTCGATCATATTTTTTATTTTACCAAAGAGTCGCTGACGCGAACCCTTGAGAATAACGGTTTCACGGTGTTGCGCTGCGATTCCGTGTGGCACGGGTACATATTGTCGGCTGAAATAGCCTTGCGCCCAGCGGTGGATATTTCAAACCTGGCGGCGGCTAAAAATGGGTCTGTCGCTTCCGTCGTAAATTTTTTGAAAAAATTCGACAGGGTCGCCGTTTGGGGCGCGGGCCATCAATCGTTTACGTTGCTGGCAATGTTGGGGCACATGCCGCAGATTAAATATATCGTTGATTCCGCACCGTTCAAGCAGGGACGGTTCAGCCCGGTAACACATATTCCCGTTGTAGCTCCGCAGGCGCTTTGCAGTGATCCTGTTGACGCTGTGGTGGTGATCGGCGGCAGCTATTCAGATGAAATAGCGGAAACGGCCCAAAGCGCCTATGCGCAGCAGAATATCGTTATTTATAGAAACAATGCAGTCGTGAAGTATCAGCGGTGAAGTATGCATGCTCCAGAAAGCATTTCCAGCGCCATCATCACGGGCGGCACCGGTCCCATTGGGTTTAAGCTGGTTCAGCGGCTTGTATCCCACGGATGTAAGGTTTTGCTGATTACAAGCCCCACGTCTGCCAGACATCAAATTTTTGCGGGTTATGACAAGGTTGAAATTGTGCCGGCGGGCTTGGAAGGGCTGCGCAATCTTGACCTTGGGCAGCCCTGGGACGTCTTTTTCCATTTGGGCTGGATAGCCTCTGAAAACCGCGCCCGGCGGGATGACCCCAAACTGCAGGCGGATAACATCGGTTATGCCCTGGATGCGGTGGCGTGTGCCGCCCGGAGCGGCTGTAAGGTTTTTGTGGGGGCGGGTTCGCAGGCGGAATATGGCCGCCTTGAAACCCCGGCCCGCCCCGACAGCCCCACCAATCCCACGGAAGCATACGGCATAGCCAAGCTGGCCGCCGGGCGGTTGAGCGCCGTTTTGTGCAGGCAGCTGGGCATGCGGCACTGTTGGGCCAGAATCCACAGCGTTTTTGGTGAACACGACAGGCAAACAACCCTGATCATGTATGTGATCGGTTGCCTGCTGCGGGGGGAATCCCCCCGGTTGACGGCCTGTGAACAGCAATGGGACTACCTGTATAGCGGGGAATGCGCCGAGGCCTTGTGGCGACTTGCGCTCACAGGCGCCGACGGGATGGCCTATCCCCTGGGCAGCGGCGAAAAACGGTCGCTCAAGGAATATCTGCAGGAGGTTCGCTCCGCCCTTGGCGTCGAGACCCCGCTGGATTTCGGCGCGCTGCCGTATCCCCCGGGGCAGGTGATGCACATGCAGGCGGATATTGCCCAACTGGCCGAAGACACAGGGTGGAAACCAAAGAACGATTTTTCCGCGAATATTCGCCATGTTGCCGAAGCGCAACGTGGCTAAAATATACAGTAGAGAATGCCTGAAGCATACGGTGCGGTTATCATGTTTTGCTATGATATTTATTTCGATATAATAACAGTGAAATAATTACTACAATCTGCTAATAAAGAAAGAATGAAAATGGATAAATTTGCATTACTACTCAATAGCCAGTTGGATAAAGAGGACTTTGAAGGAAGGCAGCACGATGCTAAAGCCGTTCTGTCAAATTATGATAAGATAATAGTTTATGGGGCAGGTAGCGGCTTTGTTTCGCTGAGTGTAAACGTTTTGGAACGCTACGGTTTTCTTGTTGATATCTTGCTTGATCGTAGATTTGTCGAAGAAAAGCTGCAGGATGGAACCCGTATGTGCCATCCTGAAAACTATAAGCCAACAGATGAAGAACTAAAAAATAGTATTGTAATCGTTACAATTGGGGATAATGAGCAGCGATATGCTATTATTAATAATTTAAAGGCGCGTGGTTTTAAAAATGTTATTTCTGCAATGGATATTTATGAATATCACTTACAAAATCCAACACATGAACTAAATGCTGGCTTTTCATTTTATCGAGATCGCAAGGAAGAAGTATTAGCGGCTTTTTCATTGTTTCACGAGCGGCAAAGCCGGGAGGTTTTTTTTCAGTTTTTGCAGGTCCATCTTACAAGAAGCAATCTTGAGGTTCCATCGCGTCCGTACGCCGAGCAATATGTTGCTCCAGATATTTTTACGTCTGCAGATAGATCCCGCTACATTTGCTGCGGGGCCTATGACGGAGATACCGTCAGGCAATTTTACAAGATATTCGGAAAATTTTCAGGGCTTGTATGCTTTGAACCAGACGACACGAATTTTGCAAACCTTGTACATTCACTCAATGATGACCACAAAAATATTTCTAACGAACTGATGCTGTTTCCTTGCGGCGTTTTTTCCTGCGAAAAAAAGTTATATTTTTCTTCCGGGCGCAATGCCTGCAGTATGCTTTCAGAACAAGGCGATAGCTTGATTCAATGTGTTGCAATTGATCATGTCGTCAGAAATTTTAGGCCAACGTTCATTACTATGGATGTTGAAGGGGCAGAGCCCCACGCTTTGAAAGGAGCGTCCGAAGTTATTGCGGAAAATAAGCCAGATTTGGCCATCTGTGTCTATCATTCCCCAGAGCATATTTGGGAAATACCGTTGATGCTGCACAGTATGAAATTGGGATATCGTTTCTATTTGAGAAATTATACCTCCTTCCCATCCGATACCGTTTTATATGCAACTGTGAAGTAATTCCGTCATTTTTTTGTTCGAATATAGCTAAGTTGAATGCGGTGTATATGCTACATATAGATAGGCAATAGTATAAATATTATTATATGAATTGATAATGCATTGCTTGAAAATAAAGACATGCTTTTTTTAATTTATAAAAAATTTAAGGATATCAATTAATGAAAGCAACGTATGTTTCACAGTTTAATTATACACGAGAAAATCTATCGGAAGTTCTTCCGTTGGCAGCGCCTTTTGTTGTTTATATAGAACCCTCTTCGTTTTGCAATCTAAAGTGTTTTTATTGCCCGCATTCTTTGCCGGAATCGTATAGATCTAGCTCAATAATGAAATTAGAATTGTTTGAAAAAATTTGTCATGACATGCTGCAACTTCCCAAGCGAGTTAAGAAGATGAGATTTTCTGGGTTTGGAGAACCATTATTTAATAAAGAATTCTTAGCCATGGTTGAGCTGGCTTCAAAGTTAAATGTTGCGGACAATATAGAGGTTATAACAAATGGTCTTTTATTGAACAGATCAATAATTGAAAGACTTCCGCAACTTGTTGATAAAATAATTATTTCTGTGCAATCTGTTAATGCTGCAGGTTATGCGAAATACTCTTCGGCGCCTGTTGATTTTGATGCATTTATTGAAAATGTACGCGCTCTTTCAAGATGTTCAGAAAAGCGTTCAATCATCCATGCAAAAATACATCATTTGGCAATTATAGATGAACCCTGTGGCAAAGAAAAATTTGAATCTCTTTTTGAAAATTATGTTGATGAACTTTTTATTGAAGGTGTTGTGCATTTGTGGCCGGAAACTCCAAAACATAGTTGCATGGATAATCACCACCGATTCAGCTCAGAGAAGCTTAAATTTGAGGTTTGCCCTCAAGTCTTTAAAAGCTTGCAGGTCAATGCCGATGGAAGGGTCACACCTTGTTGCGCAGATTGGAAATTAAAGCTTGTGGTGGGGGATGCTAATTCTGCCTCTCTAGAGGATATTTGGAATGGAGAAGCGCTTAAATCGTTGCGAATTAAGCAGTTACAAAAATTGCGATTTACTTTTGCACCGTGTATGTCATGTGAGATGAATGAAACCTGCGAAATTGATAATTTAGATAAAGATGTAGAAAGCATTATTGAAAAATTTTAATATATTTTCAGCGCGTGTACCTATGCTTATCACTGTTGCTGCAGGTGTGACAGTATAGCGGCATAGCGTGAGTTGCCTCTTGCGTCAGTGAAGATTCCCGTAAAACCTGTTTTGATGCCTGTATAAGTATTGGCGAGGCCCCAAATGCAGCAGCACAAACCGGGATGATTACTCCGCGTTGTCTTGCCGTTGCCCGCTCACCTGAGGCTTGCCGTCTTTACTGGATAAATTTTGAAAAAATCAATGATTACAGCGTGTTGGTTTCTCACATCCCCCCACCGTTGAACTTGTTTTAGCCTTTGTTCCCGGCATTGTTCCGCATCGCCCCGGTAGCGGGCTCCAGCCGAAGTGGAACTTCCTCACGCGCGCCTCAGCTCCCTTCATATCTCCCTGACCCACTTTGCGGTGCATCTGCCCCATGTTATTCTTGTGCTCCCGTGTCGGCAGCACTAACTTTTCAGATGTATCCTTGAATCAGACACGGGTGAGACACGGGAAAAGTTGCTCGCGCCCATGTTCTATCTGTAAACCACTTGCGTAATCGAGGGATTTCTTCATACAGTTTTTGTGCCACTTCAACACCGCTCTTTCCGGCATGGTCAGGCACAGCAAGCTGCCATGCTGCCATGTGTTTGGTGCGCTGACTGGCGGCGTCATCATATGGGCATGCTTTCGCGGGGGCTATATATCTTCTTTTGAAGCTGCTGCGTCAGAACTCTTGTGAGCTGGTTCTTGTTCACAGAAGCGGGCATATCGCTTTCATGAGGATTCCTTTCTTTGGTTTATGGAAGAATATATAGGACTTTTGGACACCCCTGTGGTACGAAGGTCATGGTGGTGGAAGAAAAACAGATCAATTTTGACGCCCGGGACTAAACCGACCGAACGAACGTCCTTTACTACCCCTGCGTGTCTTATCAAGAGGTTCATATGCAAGGCATAGAAGCAGTTTCAGAATACTATGCGGGGCGGCGCGTGCTTGTGACGGGCTATACGGGGTTCAAAGGGTCTTGGCTCTCATTGTGGCTGCAAAAAATGGGAGCGAAGGTCTTGGGCGTGGGGCTTGAGCCGCCCAGCGTTCCCTCCATGAACAAAATGCTCGATCTGGATTCCGTTATTCCCGGCGCCAGGATCGATGTTAACGATTACGCCGCGTTGGCCGACGCCGTGCAGACGTTCAAGCCCGAGGTGGTATTTCATCTCGCGGCCCAGGCTCTTGTGCGCCTTTCGTATGAGATGCCCCTGGAAACGCTGCACACCAATATCATGGGCACGGCCCATGTGCTTGAGGCCTGCCGGCACTGCCCGTCGATCCGGGCGGTTGTTATCATCACCAGTGACAAGTGCTACCGAAATAACGAATGGGTATGGGGATACCGTGAAAACGACCCCATGGGCGGCTATGACCCCTACAGCGCGAGCAAGGGGTGTGCGGAACTGATTACGAGTTCTTACATCAAATCTTTTTTTAATCAGGAAGAATACGGCAAAACCCACCATGTGGCGTTGGCCTCGGCCCGGGCCGGAAATGCCATCGGCGGGGGAGACTGGGGCAAGGACAGGCTTATTCCCGATTGTTTTCGCTCCCTGCACGATCGCCAACTGATTCATATCCGTTACCCTTCGGCGGTGCGGCCATGGCAGCATGTTTTGGAATGCCTGAGCGGCTACCTGCTGCTGGGGGCGCGTCTTCTGGATGAGGGGCCCAAATTCGGCTGTGGGTGGAATTTTGCTCCCATCGACATGGGCGATGTGTGGTCGGTTGAGCGCGTGGTGCAGCGTATCTGCGATTTGTGGGGAACGGGCGGGTATGAGGTTGACAAAGGCACGCAGCCTCACGAAGCCCATATGCTCTGCCTCGATTGCACCAAGGCCAATATAGAGCTTGGGTGGCGTCCGAGGTATCGTGTGCATCAGGCCCTGGCGGAAACCGTTGCCTGGTACAAGGAATGGTCTGAACGGCCCGCGCCCGAGCATATGCGCCAATTCACGCTCAAGCAGATCCAAAATTACATCGATTGTTCTGTCAACCTGCCGGATTAACGTGATTCAGTGCCCGGAATAGCCTGCGATGCCGCGCAGGGTGAGAGATTATAGCATGCATACCATTGGCGATATTGTTTGTGCTGCCGAGTCGCCCGAGACTCCGCTGCTTGTTTTGGAAACCGCGGGAACAACCCTGCGCGTGGCCGCATTTTGCGGCGCTGCAGCGGAAGGCGCATTGCCATTCGGGCCTGAAGATATCGAAGCGCCGGAGGCTTTGGCCGCAGGAACGCCGCAGCTTCCTGAGGCGGTGGATACGTGGTCCATCAGCAGGCTTGCGGCGGTGCGGGCTCAAGCCTGGGGCTGTGCGCAGGGCTGTGCGCGGCTTGGCGGAAGCGCTATGGACCGCGTGTTGCGCCGTATGGGAAGGCAGACCTCCAGGGCTCATTACGCGGCGGTTCATGCGCCTCGCCCCTTCGAACCGGGAGTGTCGGCGGTGCCGGTTTCCGGGAAGTGCTGGGGAGCTGAGGAAATGGAAAATCTTACGGAGGCTTCCCTCGACTTCTGGCTCACGGCTGGCCGATTCTGCGAAGCCTTTGAAAAACGGTTTGCCGCAATCTTGGGCAGAAAGCACGCCCTTGCCGTCAATTCCGGCTCGTCAGCCAACCTGCTGGCCATGTCCGCTCTGGCTTCGCCCCTGCTCAAGGAACGGCAGATGCGCCCCGGCGATGAAGTCATCACCGTGGCAGCCGGGTTTCCCACCACGGTGGCCCCCATTGTGCAGATGGGCTTTGTGCCCGTTTTTGTGGATGTTACGGCCCCAACATATAATGCCGTTGCCGAGCAGGTTGCCGAGGCCGTGAGCCCCAAGACCAAGGCCATCTTTATGGCGCACACCTTGGGGAATCCCTTTGACCTCGCCGCCGTGAAGGCGGTGGCTGAGCGCCATGGCCTCTGGCTTGTGGAAGACAGCTGCGATGCGCTTGGCTCCACATATGCCATAAACGGCGGCAGCCGCATGTGCGGCGCGTTTGGAGATCTGGCCACATTTTCTTTTTATCCCGCGCACCACATAACGATGGGCGAGGGTGGGGCGGTTGTCTGCGATAATCCCTTGTTGCGCAAAATCGTTCTTTCCTTGCGAGACTGGGGGCGCGATTGCTGGTGCCCACCGGGAAAAGACGACACCTGCTCGCATCGCTATGAATGGAAGTTTCCGCTCCTTCCCGCTGGCTATGACCACAAATATGTGTATTCACACCTGGGGTATAACCTGAAAATCAGCGACATGCAGGCTGCTGTTGGTTTGGCGCAGCTGGACAGGCTTGAGGGCTTCACGGCCCGGCGGCGCAAAAATTTTTCACTGCTGCAAAAAGCCCTTGGCCCTCTGGACGGGAAAAAAATTCTTTTGCCGCAGGCTACGCCCAACAGTGCGCCGTCATGGTTCGGCTATCTGCTCACGCTTGCGCCGGGCATAAGCCGCCAGCCGCTTCTGGAGTTTTTAAACAGCCGCCACATTGGCACCCGCCTGCTTTTTGCGGGCAATATGACCAAGCAGCCGTGCTTTGAAAATGTACGCTACAGAGCGCCCTTTGGGCTGGACGGCACCGACGCCATTATGGAGAGAACTTTTTGGGTCGGCCTTTACCCTGGGCTTTCGGAAGATCAGATCGCATATACGGCCGAGAGCATCAGCGGCTGGCTTGCCGCATGCTGATGTGGGGATCCCGCCTTGGCGCGGCAAGCGGAATGCTGATGCGCCATTGATGAAGGCCTTGTTTGCAAGATTCCTTGGATGATAAAAAATTTTCTTCATGCTACGCTTTTTTACTATTGTGCTTTTACAAAAATCTTAGGTGCGATGCATAACATTGTTAATGAATTAGCAATGTTCATAAATGTGATGCCTGTAGTCCATAGTTTGTAAATAAATGAGGAATTGATCTCTAAGCTGCGCCCTAGATGCAATGCCGCAACGGCAGGGCGCAACGGGCATCTTTGGCGGATGGCCCTGTGATGCTGTTGGGAAACGCCGCCAACGTAAATTGGCATTCTTGTTCGGCCTGGAATTGTCGTTAGGGCAATCGTTGCAGTGCAAGTTGCCCAAAAAGCGGCACAGCTAACAACGTTGTGCGCAACAAGGCCGTGTAATTGACCAACATGACGGCAAAATTTTTTTTTGATAAAAACTTTCTATGCAACTCTTGGGGATTTGGTTAACGTCCCCCAGCAAGTGTCGTCCTTTCAACGTAATGGAGCGGGAATGCCTGGGCTGGCGCCACAGCCGGTCGCACCCGCCCGCAGCGCGGCAGTGATTGCCCGAGGTCTTCGAATGAGCAGGCGTTCAACAGACATTTCCATCATTATCGCTACGCACAATGCCGCGCAGACCCTCGGGCGCTGCCTTGATTCGTTTTTATTGTGCGACAGCGCCATGCTGGAAATTATCATCAAGGACGCCGGTTCAACGGATAGCACACAGGCTATTGCGCAATCCTATGCCGGGCGGCTGCCCATACGGTTCGTCAGCAAGCCTGATTCCGGCATTTACGATGCCTGGAACCAGGCATTGGAGAGCGGCGGCGGAATAGAGGGCGCTTGGGTTCTTTTTATGGGCGCGGATGATTTTATTTGTTCCGCGCAGCGTCTGGCCGAAGTTGTAGCGGCCTTGCGGAGCTTGCCGGACGTAATTGACTATGCCTCGCTGCCCGTTACGTTGGTCAATGAGCAGGGCTTTGCGATAGACACGCTTTTTCCCTCCCGCAATCTTGAGCACGATCTGCCCGCGGGCATGCCCCTGCCCCATCAAGGGCTGTTTCACCGCAGTGGGCTTTTTGCCTCGGGTCGTTTTGACCCCAAGCTGCGCATTACAGGGGATTATGACTTTTTGTGCCGCACGTTGACCCCCAGCAATCTTGCCTATCTTGATCTGCCAGCGCCGGTTTGCATGAGTTCCGGCGGTGTGAGCGGCAACCTGCGGGGTATGGCCCGGAGAAACCGGGAAGTTTTGCGTATATCAAAACGTTTTTTTCCTCACAGTCGGTGCTTTGTATTGTGGAAGCGCTTGGTGCTGTCCTATGTATTTCTTGGGTTGGACAGCGTGTGCGGAAGCCGCTTCGCGGCTGCCTGCGCTGACTGTTACAGAAAACTGTCGGGCAAGCCCCCCCTCTGGGGAACCCAGCAACCCTTGCCCGCAACGTTGCGCCTGCCCCTGCACCCGCTGGCGGCAAACGCGGAAAAGCTGCCCATGTTTTCCCTGCTGGTTGCCACAATCAACCGCATAGAGCCACTTAAAGAACTTTTGGAAAGCTTGCGGCGGCAGTCTGTTGGGGCAGACGTTTTTGAAGTGCTTATCGCCGATCAGAATCCTGAGGGTTTTTTGCAGGCGCTGCTTGATGACTATGCCCGGTATCTGCATATTCAGGTTGTGCAAGTGCCCAATAAGGGCGTTTCGCAGGCGCGCAACGCCTTGCTGGCGCACGCCAGAGGGCAGTTTGTGGCTTTTCCTGATGACGATTGCAGCTATGAGCCGAACACCCTGGACCAAGTTCAGCGCATTTTCGATTCGCATCTGCATGTGCATGTTATTCAAGGCAGCTGGTCCGCGCCGGGCAAAGCCTGCAGCGCCACTGCCTCCCCCAATGCGCTGCGCACATGGATTTCTGTTTTTTACCGGGGTGAAACCTATGTGCAGTTTTTCAGAAAGGAAGCTGTGGAGCGCATTGGCGAGTTTGATCCGGTCATTGGCCCCGGTACCGGGTTGCCCTATGGGTGTGGCGAGGATACCGACTACCTGCTGCGTGCCCTCAAGGTTGGGCTGACCGTATTGTACGCTCCGGCGGTGCATGTGCGTCATAAAGAGGTTGATGTTGACGCGGCAAGGCGCGATACGGCCAAAATTCGTGCGTATGCCATTGGCCGCATGTATCTGCTTTATAAGCACAAGCTGCCGTTATGGTTCCAGTTTTCCGTGATTTTTTATCCGCTCCTTCGCTTGTTTTATGAGGGGGTAGGCGCTGTTCCCTATCGGCTAGTCATGTTTCGGGCGCGGTTGAAGGGATTCTTTCTTGTGCGCCAACACCCGGTTCAAAAAAAATGAGCAAGGCCCACCGCGTTGCATAGAATGGAAACCGTTTGCCAAACGGGCAGCGTTGGGTGACCGCTCCAATACCTTGCAGTTAGTGAAAATGTGTGCTGACTTTGCGCATCTATAAGGAATAGCAGTGAAAAACTTTGGTATCGTTATAGCTTGCTGCCCGTCTGACGCGCACTATGCAAGGGCCTGCCTGTATAGTATCCGTCATTTCCTTGGCAATGTTCCCGTGTGCCTTTTTGTTGATGGAAAGCCCGATATCTTTTTTGATGCCGCCCGCCGCATTCCTGAGGTCACGATTCTGTCCAATGATGCGCTGCGCGACCCTTGGCTGCATGAGCACTGCCGCGGGTGGGGCCATACAAAAATGGCCATGTTGTGGGAAAGCCCCTTTGAAAATTTTCTGTATCTGGATGCGGATACTATCGTTTGGGGGGATGTGCTCAGTTGCGTTAACGGCAAGGAATATGACGTTGTTGTCGATCAACAGCGTTCCTACGATGACGCGGAAATTTCAAAATGGTTTTTTAATCCTGAAAATCTGCTGCGTTATTTTCCTGACTTCAACTATGACGCTTATCGGGCCAGATACGCCTGCAATGGAACTTTTTTCATTAAGCGTGGCGTGCTGGATCTTGAATTGTACAAGCAAGCGTATGCGCTGCAACGCACGGATCCCAACGTCTTCTTTTTTGCGGATATGGGGATATGGAATTTTATTGTTTTTTATGGCGCGCAAAAAAATCAGTTAAATATTGTTAGTCAGCGGTATCAGGTCATACCTTTGGATCATAGCCAAAAAGAGCTGCGCGAAAAATATTCCCCCTCCGCATTGAAGGGGGGCGGCGACGTAACCCCCGCAGTGCTTCATTTTTGCGGTAAAAAGGCGCACATCTTCAGCCCTTCCGCAAGAGTTGCCGCCATGAACCATTTTCGGCTGCGGTATCTAACAGAAGTTGAAGGTCTTTCACGGTTTGAGGCATGCAAAACCATGATGCGTGAAGATAGCATGTATGTTTTTAAACCTAAAATAAAGAAGCTACGCGCCAAGCTGCTGCGATAGACTGGCCTGCACAGTTGGCAGCAACCGTCGCGGCTTGCGGCTGTTGCCTCTTGGTAATGGCCTGCCCTTGAAGGGCGAGGCATGCCGAATTTTTTTCACGGCGTAAACGCCAGATAACTATTTGTCAGCGTAGTTACTAAAACTTTATGTCTACGCCATCGGATGAGTCAGATCTCCATGAAAATTGCTATTCTCGCAGATTCCGCCCCTCCGCTTTCGATGGGGGGGGTAAGCAGCGCACATTATATGCTCTGTCTTTTTTTGCAAAAGCTTGGGCATGACGCGCAACTATTTACGTTTCATGATGCTTCGGGAAATCTGGCGGATGATCCTGATTATATACACAGATCAAGCAATTATCCCTTTGTTGAAAAAGTCATAAAGGCCTTCTGCAAGGCTTATTTTTTAGTTCGCGATTCCCGCAAGCTGGCGTGCCAGACGTCCTACATTATGGGGAACCTTTGGGGCTGTCTTCAGGTGAATCGCAAGGTACGCAAATTTGCGCCGCAAGTGGTTATTGCGCCGGATTATTGCGCTCCTCTTGCCTTTATGCATATGCATAAAAACACATATGTTATTGAAATAGAGCACCATAATCCAAAACGTTTTACCAACCCCCTGCACTATGGCGTTTCCGTTTCCCAGCGGGATATCACGGCTGCCCTTGCCCTGCAGCGCAAGGGGTTACGCCAGGTGCAAACCGTCGTGTGCCCATCCCGGTATATGCAGGAAGAGTTTACGGCGACTTACCCCGGGTTTTCAGGTGAAGTCGCGGTGTTTCCAAATCTTGTGAATAGCGCATATATACGTTCCATTCCACAGCAAAGCGTTGCCTCGCGGCTGAACTTGCCCGCCGAAACACCTGTTGTTTATATTCCTTCTGGCGGAACGGCCATGAAAGGAGAGCGCTATATCTTCTCCCTCATGCAAATGATTGCTGATGCGTGCAGGGATGTGTGTTTTTATGTTTCAGGGCCGTTGAGCGTTGCGCTGCAGGAAGAAATAGCCCAGCATCCCCTTGGCAAAAGAGTTTTTGCTCCGGGGCACACGCCTTATGCCGAAAATATTGCCTTTGCGAAGTCGTGTTCCTTGTGTCTTTCCCCCGCCCTGGCCGAAAATTACAGCATGGCGCTGGTTGAGGCCCTTACCGTGGGGCTGCCCATCGTGGCATTTGCTATTGGCGGCAACAAAGAGATAGTAACGCCCTCTTGCGGTCGCCTTGTGCCTCTGCTTGATCTTGTGGAGATGAAAAAGGCGGCGTGCGCGCTGTTGGACGCCGGACGTCATGAAACTATGCGAGCCAGCGCCATTGAGCATGCCCGTTCTCTTGAGCAAGCCGGGCAAAGTTTTAAGGAACTGATTGCTTTTATTGAAGCGCGTGGGTGATTTTTTTTACGGTGCGGCCGCCAGTGTTGCCCGTATTCCATCAAAGTTTCCGACATCAAAAAAGTAAAGGCCTGCCAAAAGTTTTTGGCAGGCCTTTACCGACGGTCAGAATATCTTTGCGCAACCGCCGCGTCAGCGGGTGGCCTCCCCGCCGTGGCGGGTGCAAAAATCCTTGTATGTCGCACGCAGACCTTCCACAAATTCCACGCGGGGCTTCCAGCCCATGCCAAAAAGTCTGCTCGAATCCATGAGCTTGCGCGGGGTGCCGTCCGGCCGTGCGGGGTCGGTAGTAATTTCGCCCTCAAAACCCACAACCTTGGCGACAAGGCGCGCGGTGTCCATGATGGTGCATTCCTGCTGGCTGCCCACGTTCACATGCTCGAAATCAGAGTAGTTTTCCAATAAAAACACGCAGGCTTCGGCCATATCATCCACGTGCAGGAATTCCCGCAGGGCTTTGCCGGTTCCCCAAATGGTCACGGTTTTCGCGCCCGATTCTTTTGCCTCATGAAAGCGGCGGATCAGCGCTGGCAGCACATGACTGTTCTCCGGGTGGTAGTTGTCGCCGGGGCCGTACAAATTGGTGGGCATGGCGCTGATAGCGTCAAACCCGTATTGCTTGCGGTAGGCCTGACACATTTTGATGCCAGCTATCTTCGCCAGGGCGTAGGCCTCGTTGGTGGGTTCCAGCGGGCCGGTGAGCAGGTATTCTTCCTTGATGGGCTGCGGGCAAAGTTTGGGATAAATGCACGATGAACCGAGGAACAGCAGCTTTTTGCAGCCGTTGCGGTATGCGTTGTCAATGACGTTGTTTTGCATTTGCAGGTTCTGATAGATGAACTCTGCGGGGTAGGTGGCGTTGGCGTGGATGCCCCCCACTTTGGCCGCAGCCAGAATCACCACCTCGGGCCGATTCTGGGCAAAAAAAGTTTGCACCGCCGATTGATCGCACAGGTCCAGTTCCGCATGCGTGCGGGTGAGCTGCCGTTCATAGCCGGAACGCGCCAGGGCGCGGCACAGGGCGCTGCCCACAAGGCCCCGGTGCCCGGCCACATAGATAAGGGAATCTTTTTTCATGTGAAGTTACTCGTTATGGCTGAACGTCTTGAATCCCGCCACCTTGCACACGGCATCGCGCAAGCTCAGTGAAAGGTCTTCCCGCGCCATTTCGGCCACCATGTCTTCAAAGGTTGTGCGAGGCTCCCAGCCCAACTTTTCCTTTGCTTTGGCCGGATTGCCGAGCAGGGTTTCCACTTCTGTGGGGCGGAAATAGCGTGGGTCCACCCGCACGATAACGTCGCCGGGTTTGACGTGGCATTCCAGCCCCTGGCGGTAGCCCGCCGTCTGGCGCAACCTGTCCATATCCACGTTGACCACCGTTCCTGTTTCGTCCACGCCGGCCCCCTGCCAGGAAAGGCTCAGGCCCACCTCGGCCGCCGCCGCGTTGACAAAGTCACGCACGGAGAACTGCCGACCCGTGGCAATCACAAAGTCGTCCGGCTGTTCCTGCTGGAGCATGAGCCACTGCATTTCCACATAGTCGCGGGCGTGTCCCCAATCGCGCTTGGCGTCCAAATTGCCGAGATAGAGACAATCCTGAAGGCCCAAAACCAGCCGCGACAGGGCACGGGTGATTTTGCGCGTTACAAAGGTTTCGCCCCGAATGGCGGACTCGTGATTAAACAAAATGCCGTTGCAGGCATACATGCCGTAGGCCTCGCGATAATTGACCGTGATCCAGTAGGCATAAAGCTTGGCGCAGGCATAAGGCGAGCGGGGATAAAACGGCGTTTTCTCCGTTTGCGGCATTTCCTGAACAAGCCCGAAAAGTTCGGAAGTTGAAGCCTGATAAAAGCGGGTCTGTTCCGCAAGCCCGGAAATACGGATGGCCTCCAGCAGGCGCAACGTGCCCAGCGCATCCACATCGGCCGTGTATTCCGGCGATTCAAAGGATACCTGCACATGGCTTTGGGCTGCCAGATTATACACCTCATCCGGTTTCACTTCCTGCATGATGCGGATAAGATTGCTGGAATCGCTCAAATCGCCGTAATGGAGGATAAAATGGCGCTTGTCCGCATGGGGATCCTGATACAGGTGGTCAATGCGGTCTGTATTGAACAGCGAGGCTCGGCGTTTAATGCCATGGACTTCATACCCTTTGTGCAGCAAAAATTCCGCAAGGTATGCCCCGTCCTGCCCTGTAATGCCGGTTATAAGCGCTTTTTTCATAGACTTTGACCTTTTTGTGTTCTGAACGCGGGGGCTGCGTGTGCAGCCACGGTGCAATTCGATAAAATATCTTGTGGCAAGGGCGTTGTCCACCATCTGTGCCGGGGCGCGCATTTCTCCATTTTCGCGCGCCGTGTTGACTCCGGGGCGCGGCATATGGCGGAGGAACGTGGCCTGGGCGCAGCGCCTGTTGGTGGCTGTTGCGCGCCAACGCCGCAAGATATGACAACTTCAGGCGCAAGACAAACAGATTGGAAAGGCTCCAAAAGGGCATGCCTTTCGCCTGGCATGGCGCGGCGGTTTTTTCTCCCCGTCATGGCTCGCCCCGTTTTCAGCGTGTTGCTTGAACGATAAGCAGCTTTGGTTTGTCTGGGTTTGGCGCGGCCCCCTGGTCTGCCCGTTATAGTGGCACGCAACAAAGATAAAAACGGGCGCAGTTCATTCCCACTTTTCAATGAAGAGTGATTAGCGTAGACTCTCATAAATATACTGCTGCGGTTCTATGGGGGCATGGGTGTTCTTTTGAGGCACCTGCCGAGAGCCAAATGCGGTTGTTGACGCACCGGCATTCCGGACGAGGCACGGCCCGTATGCCGCCTTTCCGTACTTGCGAGAACGTTTTTTTGAGAGGGTAGGCGGCATGTTTGCTCCGGCTATGACCGGGTGAGAAAAGCTTGGCCCCTGGTTCCACGGCGAGTGGTCTGTCCGCATGCGGCACCCTGTTGGGAATTCAGTTATATAAGGATATAGACATGGTTTCTTTTGACGATCTCCTGTCCAAAAAATCTTCCGTGGCCGTGGTTGGGCTGGGCTATGTGGGCCTGCCCCTGGCCGTGGCGCTTTCGCACCATTTCGACGTCATAGGGTTCGACATCAACGCCGCGCGCGTGCAAGCCCTGAAAAAAGGGCACGACGCCACCAATGAAGTGGACGATGCGTCCCTTGCCGCCAGCACCGCCCGGTTTACCAGCGATGCCACGGAACTGGGCAAGGCGGGCGTCATCATCGTGGCCGTGCCCACCCCGGTGGATAGCCACCGCACCCCCGACCTCACGCCGGTTATCGGCGCAAGCCGCACCGTGGGGCGTTACATGCCCAAGGGCTGCGTGGTCTGCTATGAATCCACGGTTTACCCGGGCGTTACGGAAGACGAATGCATTCCCCTGCTCGAAAAAGAATCGGGGCTGCGCTTCCCTGAGGGCTTCACCGTGGGCTATTCGCCGGAGCGCATCAATCCCGGCGACAAGGTTCACAGGCTGGAAAGCATCCGCAAGGTCGTTTCCGGTTCTGACGCGCCCACGGCCGATCTGCTGGTCAAGGTTTACGGCGCCGTGGTGAAGGCGGGCATTCACCGTGCCTCGTGCATCAAGGTTGCCGAAGCGGCCAAGGTTATTGAAAATACGCAGCGCGATATCAACATCGCCCTGATGAACGAGCTGGCCCTTATTTTCAACCGCATGGGCATTGATACCCTTGAAGTGCTGGAAGCCGCGGGCAGCAAATGGAACTTTTTGCCGTTCCGCCCCGGCCTGGTGGGCGGGCATTGCATCGGCGTTGACCCCTATTACCTGACCTACAAGGCAGAGGAAATCGGCTGCCATCCAGAGGTCATTCTGGCGGGCCGCCGCATCAACGACAGCATGGGCAAATATGTTGCCGAAATGTGCGTGAAGCGCCTGATCAATGCGGACAAGCACGTCAAGGGCGCGCGCGTGGGCCTGTTGGGCTTTACGTTCAAGGAAAACGTGCCGGATATCCGCAACACCCGCGTGGTGGATATTATCGCGGAACTGAAGGAATACGGCATCACCCCTCTGGTGCATGACCCGGAGGCCGACCCGGCCGAAGCCATGCACGAATACGGGCAGGAGCTTTTGCCTCTGGCGGCCTTGAACAACCTTGATGTGCTCATTCTGGCCGTGTCGCATTCCAGCTTCGGGGAACTTGCTCCATCGGCGATACGCTCCATGTTTGTGAGTGACGACGTAACGTTGATGGACCTTAAGGGATTCTGGGACAAGCAGGCCATGCTTGATTCCGGTTTTGATCTCTGGAGGCTCTAACCCGCTGAGCTGAGATTCTTTGCGGCATTGGCGGCGCGGGTTTTCCGCGTCGCCGTGGCGCTGAGCCGGCCGG
>Ga0183101_1000139_pt2 | contig 26760 bp, 21 predicted proteins | sample Biomet3_FD_127790 | JGI IMG/M metagenome (GOLD analysis project Ga0183101, IMG submission 127790) | Microbial communities from bioreactor (seeded with sewage sludge) at LBNL, California, USA - Biofuel metagenome 3 | ecosystem: Engineered > Bioreactor > Anaerobic > Unclassified ...
CAGGAGGACAGCACAATTCCCCGAAATATCCGGCGCGTTGCTGACGAGACCCGGACGCTGCTTTCCAACAACACCAAGGCAATGGGCCTTCGCGCCGCCGAGGCAATCTCAAAAATCGATGAAATTTCCAACGATCCCAACATGCCCATCCATGCTCGGACACGGATCTGGGAGCTGGTTTCCCAGCTCGAAACGATCCCGCTCGACTAGGGCTGAACGGATTTTTTTGATCTCTTTCTTTTTCCTTTGATGCGTATCCGCCGCTGCCAGGAGTAAACCGCAGTCATGCAGCGACCCGTGATCGGGCATTGTTTTTAGCGGGAGCGCCTCGTTATCGGCTTCCCGGGAAACCCATCCCCAACCGGCAGGAAACAAAATCCAAAAAAGGTTGGGTTATGCCGCATCCAGCGAGCGGATGCAGTACCCGAGTGCAATCCCGATGATACCATAGACCACGAGGATCACGCCAACCCAGATCACCATCAGGGCGACACCGAGAAGCGGGAGGACGCAGATCATAAGCCCGAGGATGATGGCGAGGATACCCTGGAGGGCAAAGAGGCCCCGGTGTATCATCGTCTTTTCGCCGACCGCAACGACAAGCCCGATAAGCCCGCCCAGGAAGAGGGCAATACCGGCGATAACGGCAAGAGCCTGTCCCATCACGAAGGGATGGATGATCGTTGCAATCCCGACAAAGAACCCGATAATGGCAAGAACCGCGAGGAGCGCCGACGACTTCCAGCCGCCCGGTGAGAGCGCGGAGAGCACGAGTGCGGAGAACGAGAGCAGGATGATCAGGATCCCGATCAGTTCGATGAGCACGGTTGCCGACACGGTCGGAAAGAGTACCACGAGGAGTCCGAATATCACGGCAAGTGCGCCCAGGAGGACAAGCGATCCCCACTTGACACTGGCGACGTTTTCAACAGTTACAACATCTGCAGCCATAGGCAACACTAGAACCCTTTGCGCGGTTCCAGATAAAAGTTCTTATATGATGGCATTTGCTTTCGGTGAACGGAAGAACCGGGAGAGGAAACCGGAAAAAATGGATGAGTATGGTGGGGAATTATGCGATCTGGTGGGAGACCGACGGGATACTGATCTGGTCTGCAAAGGATGACTGGTAGCCGTCGGGGAAGGTGATAATCGTAGTCTGCGGTGCGAAGTCAGCCGAGATCAGCGGGGCATACCACTCGTTCTTTACCGCTTTTTGTGCAGCGGCAAAGGAGAACGTCGGGGTCGTCATGGTGGTGGTCCCGGCATTCGTGGTGACCTCGGCAAACGATCCGATGGTCACATCGGCAGAGGACATGTCGGCTTTCCCGACCGTCACCGGCCGGTTGAGGTTCTCCTGGAGGGCGTTCTGGAGCAGCGTTGCCGGGTCTGCTGCATGGAAGAAGATGGCGGCCTGCTCGGCAAGGGAGAGGTCGTACTGCATGTCAGCCTGTGCGTTGCCGTTCTGGTCGAGGGATATGGTAAGGGTCTTTGCCGTAAATGCCTGGGCTGGCATCACTGCCAGGCATACGACGCAGAGAAATCCGATTGCAAGGTATCCGAATTTCATATGGTGTCGCGTTTACATTACATTTTTGGATATATAGGCTTGCTCGTTTGCGGACGAGCATTTACCGACGGAAATCCCGACGGATAAAAAAAAGAAGAGATCCGCCCGGGGGGCAGGCGGTATAGGGGATATTACCTGCGGTTCCTGCGGGAGGCGAGAGCAACGATCATTCCCGCCCCGATCAGGCCAGAGAGGACTACTGCCACTGGCAGCGGGGATGGCTTTGTGGTGGGAACCGTGGTCGTTGCGGTGGACGTTACCAGGTTGACGTTCAGGGAGACGATCTCACCGGCCGCCGGGTGCTGGACTATTGAGCCCGATGCGGTCACGTACCCGTCCTTTTCGACCCGGTAGGTGGTAAACGGTGTCCCGGTCACCGGGACCGAGTCGTAGAGTACGCCGTTTGAGATCGTACCCTGGAAGGAGTCGTCGAAGTAGACGTTTGCTCCGTCAACATTGCAGTAGATCGCATAGGTACCCGTTCCGGAACCGGCTGGCGGGACGGTGGCGGTCTCCGTTACCGGGGACGAGGATGCGTAGAGAGTGACATAGATGTCCTGCGTCTGTCCCTTGGAGGGGGTGGACGGCAGGGTGCCGGAGACGGTGGTGTACCCGCTCTTGCTCACCGAATAGGCGGTGTAGGGAGTGCCCGTGGTATAGACGCTAACGGTAAGGACCCCGTTTGAAACGATACCCTTGTTTGTCCCGTCAAGGTATACGGAGGCACCGTTCACATTGCAGTGGAACTGGTAATACCCGGTGTCGCCGCCAATGAGCGTTGTCGTGACCGCGGTCGTGGGCGCCGTCACCGGTATGGGTACAAGCTCGGGATACAGGGAGACCGTCTGGTCTTCCGAGGGCATCGTAACGGATCCCGTGTAGGTGTAATACCCGGAGTTCGAGACCGAGTAGGTGGTATAGGGCGTGCCGGTCGTGGAAACTTCGAGCGTGAAGCTGCCTCCCGAGATGGTGCCCTTGGTCACACCGTTGAAGGAGACCGAGGCACCGTTCACATCGGAGTACACGGTGATCCAGCCCTTGCCGCTGCCGGTCGGTTTTGCTTCGAGGGTGACGGTGATCTCCATGTTTGCATCGCCGCCCGGCACATAGTTGACGCTGCCGGTGGCATCGTAATAGCCGTCTTTTGTTACTTTATAGGTGGATGCATCGACACCGTTCTCGATATCGAGGGAACCTCCCGAGATCGTTCCCTTGTAGGTGCCGTCCAGGTACACGCTTGCGCCGTTAACGTTGCAGTTGACGGTCAGCCACCCGGATCCTCCGGCCGGTGCGGAGGCGAGGGCCGGTACCGCTAACAGGCCAAGGACGATCAGGAACAAACAGAACGAGGAGTACTTCAGTCTCATACTCCTCCCGGTTTCCCCGGGGGACATATAAGCCTTGGGCTTTTGGAAAAGGGGAATAAAAAGAAAGGAACAGTCAGTACTGTTCTGCGATCCGGACAAACTCGTTGAAGTGTTTGCTTTTCTTGAAAAGCCACCAGGTGAACCGTTCGATCACGGTAAAGGAGAATGACCCTCCCGCGGCATTGGGATGCCCGCCGCCGCCGAATTCCCGGGCGATCAGGTGACTGACGGGAGGGACCGAGCGGAGGGAGAACTTGCCGTCCTTTCCGATGATCACCTCGATATCGGTCTTTTTCTTGTTCCGGATATAGTGGGCGGTCTCGCTCGGGTAGCCGTAGAGCGGGGCAAAGACGATCCGGTACTTCTTCCCGGCATACGTGGCGTGGTGGAGGCTCTTGTCCATTGCCTCGTCCATCTCGGCCTTGATCTCCCGGTATTCCGCCTCGATCACGGGATCGGTGAAGATTCCTTTGGTAAGGCAGTCGCGGACATGGTCCCGGTTCTTCTTTCTCTGGAGAACCTGCCCGAGCACCGCAGATCGGGGGTCGGCATGTTTCCAGAGATCGTAATCGCAGACAATACGGGCGACTTCCGCCGCCGTTGCATTCCCCGGCATGAGGTCGCGGGCAACGATCCCGGTTGCGCAGACCTCGGTATCGACGCAGAGGAACGAAACAGAGGTACGGATCGCGGCCATCTCCTCCTCGCGCCAGCGGTGGTGGTCCCGCCACTCGATCACCCAGCCGTTTTTCTGCGCTTTCTGTGCCAGCGTATCCGCCCCTTTCTGGAACCCGATGTCGGAGATCGAGAGCGTGTCCCCTTTCCCGGGAGACGCCGCGACAAAGGAGAAAAGTGCAATAAATTTCCCGACCGAACTCCAGATCGTAAATACGCCGTCTTTACCGTATTTCATCCGGTGGATGGCATCGGCCCCTACTGCATCTAGGTCGTTGTGCGTCAGGTGGACGACATGTGCGGTTCGCGAGGCGATGGCAGAAGACAGACCCTTCTCATCATCCGTCCGGGGTGGCTGCGGCATTCATATACTACTTGGCATGGCAGGGGATAAAGAAGAGGTACCAAAGTGTATACGGGCGCCCTTGGGAAAGCACATTATTTATTAATGTCCAGTGACAACCATTATAGTCCTGCCCTAGTAGCTCAGACTGGGAGAGCGCCAGACTGAAGATCTGGTTGTCCCCGGTTCAAATCCGGGCTGGGGCATTTTTCTTTTAAAGTTGTTTTGGCACGAAGACAGTGTACGCTCCGGTAGGCATCTATCCGACCCCGTAACCCTTTTCGCGATAGTATGAACTTCCCGGTTCAATTATCGGCAGTTTGAGCGGACAATTCCCCGGATATGATGCGGGCAATATATATCCTGCGGAAAATAGTATCCTAAAAAAGTGTGTCCCGGAACGGGACTGAACCGCTATGGATGTCATACTTGCCGTTGTCTGTCTGGGGATCCTGACGATCCTCCTCCTCTTCTTCGGGCAGCGTTTTAAGATCCCAAGCATTGTCTGTTTCCTCGTGATCGGCATGCTCGCCGGTCCCTACGCTCTCTCGATCGTGAGCGACCAGTCCACTATCGAGACCATCGGGGAGATCGGGGTCATTCTCCTGCTCTTTACCATCGGCCTCGAATTCTCCTTCGAGCGGCTGTTCAAGGCATGGCGCGTGGTCGTGCTCGGCGGGGCCATGCAGGTCTGCACCACGGTCATCGCTGCTGCAGTGTTCATGCACTTCTTTACCGGCATCAGGATCCAGGAAGCCATCTTTTTCGGGTTTCTGGTCTCGCTCTCAAGCACCGCCATCGTGATGAAGATCCTCCAGGATCGGGGCGAGGTAGAATCGGTCCAGGGCCGGACGCTCCTTGGTATCCTCATCTTCCAGGACCTCGCCGTCATCCCGATGATCCTGCTCACCCCGTTCCTGATGGGCAGCGGCAGCATCTCCACCGCATCCATTCCCTTCGAGGTCATAAAAGTAATCGCCATCCTCGCAATCCTGATCATCTCCGCCCACTGGGTGGTGCCGTGGGTCATGTACCGCGTGGCGCAGCAGAAGAACCGGGAACTCTTTATCTTTACCGTGGCGGGCATCTGCTTTGCCGTTGCGTGGCTGACAAACGCCGCAGGACTCTCGTACTCGCTCGGAGCGTTCATGGCCGGCCTTATCATCGGCGAATCCGAGTTCAGCATCGATGCCGCGAGCACCATCATACCGTTCCGGGATATCTTTGCCGCCATCTTTTTCATCTCGATCGGCATGCTCCTGGATACGAGCGTTATCCTGTCGCAGTATACGATCGTATTCAGCCTCATCGCAATCATCCTGGTAATCAAGATCCTGACCGGTTCGGTCACCTCCGCTCTCCTCGGGATGCCGGCCCGGGTCTCGGTCTATGTCGGGCTTGCCCTCGCCCAGATCGGGGAGTTCTCCTTTGTGCTTGCAAAGAGCGGGCTTGAGGAGAACCTGATCGGCTCCGGGCCCTACCAGTTCTTCCTTGCAGCAGCGATCATCACCATGGCGCTCACGCCGTTTACCATGAACGCCGCAGCCCCGGCAACAAACCTGCTCTACCGGCTCTTCCCGACGCGGATCAAAAAGCCTGACGATGACGGCAAATCCCGGAAGGATGCGAATCCGCAGCTCCGCGACCACATCGTCATCGTGGGCTACGGAATGACCGGGAAGAGCGTTGCCCGCGCCGCCGAGATCCTCGGCATTCCCTATGCAATCGTGGAGATGGACCCCGATGTCACAAAGAGGGAACGGGAAGCGGGAAGCGGCGGTACGATCGTGTTTGGCGATGCTGCGCAGCGCGAAATTCTCGAACATGCCGGCATTGCGCAGGCCCGGGCGCTCGTGGTGGTCATCTCGGAACAGACCTCCGTCCCGGCAATTGTCCACCTCGCCCGGGAGATGGCACCGAAGATCCATATCGTCGTGCGCACGCGCCATGTCGGTGACGCCCGTCACCTGCTCGACCTCGGTGCCGACGAGGTGATCCCCGAGGAGTTCGAGACATCGGTGCGGATCTTCTCCTGCATCCTTGCGAAATACGGCCTGCCAAAAGACGATATCCGTGCCCTGACCGGGCTTGTCCGGAAGAACGGCTACCGGATCTTCAGAAAGGGCGATACCGCGTTGGCCGGGGAGGCGGCGGACCCGGAGAAACTGTTCGGCGACCTCCGGATCTCGCAGGTCACCGTCCCGGAGGGTTCACCGGCGGCAGGCAGGACCCTGCGCGAGCTGGATACCTGGAACCGGCACAGCGTTGCGATCCTCGCGGTCCGGCGCGGGAAAGAGACCCTCACCGCCCCGTCCCCGGACCTTGTCGTATCCCCCGGGGATGTTCTCCTTCTCTATGGTTCAAAGACCGGCTTTGAGGCGGTCACGGGAAGTACGGTGGGCAGGGGATCGCCTTCCCCTTCACCGGTATAGCGGGTGGATCCGGAAAAAAACGGGTTACGACAGCACCACCGTCGTAACCTATAATATCCCCCATGGCTGAATCTCTATACCTCATCTGATCCTACAAGGTGTCCACGTATGGAGATCATGCTTGCGATCGTCAGCATTGTCGTTCTGGCCGTCCTTTTACTCTATGTCGGCCTGCGATTCGGGTTCCCGAGCATCGTCAGTTTCATCATCATCGGGATGGTTGTCGGCCCGTTCGGCCTCGGCCTTATCACCGACCAGACGGTCATCGATACGATTGGCGAGATCGGCATCGTCCTTTTGCTCTTTACCATCGGCCTTGAATTTTCATTCCAGACCATCCTACGCTCGTGGCGGGCGGTGCTGATCGGTGGCATCGTCCAGGTCTGCACAACGATTGTTGCGATCACGGGCATCACGCTTGCCTTTGATATGCCGTTTAACGAGGCGCTCATCTTCGGTTTCATCGTCTCGCTTTCGAGTACGGCCATCGTGATGAAGATCCTCCAGGAGAAAGGCGAGGTCGACACGGTACAGGGCCGGACGCTTCTCGGGATCCTCATCTTCCAGGACCTCGCCATCATCCCCATGATGCTCGCCCTCCCGCTCCTTTCGGGAAATGAAGGGGGTATCAACCTCTCCGCCGTTCCCTTCCAGCTCACCAAGATTGCGCTGATCATTCTCGTTATCATCGTCCTTGCCTACTGGGTGATCCCCCGGTTCCTCTTCCGGGTCGCAAAGGAGCGGAGCCGCGAGCTCTTCCTCTTTACCATCGCCGGCATCTGTATCCTGATCGCATGGCTGACCAGCGAGGCCGGCCTCTCGTTCACGCTCGGGGCGTTCATCGGCGGCCTGATCATCGGGGAATCCGATTATAACATCGATGCTCTCGGCCACATCATCCCGTTCCGCGACGTCTTTGCCGCCATCTTCTTCCTCTCCATAGGTATGCTCCTTAATACGGCGACCGTGCTCGCGAACTGGGAGTACGTGGCGCTCATTATCGTCGGGATTATTGTCGTCAAGATCATCACCGGCGCGTTTTCCGCAGCTATCCTCGGTATGCCCATGCGGATCTGCGTCTTCTGCGGTCTTGCCCTTGCCCAGATCGGGGAGTTCTCCTTTGTGCTCGCAAAAAGCGGTCTCGATGCCGGGGTGATCCAGGAGGCAGTCTACCAGCTTTTCCTTGCCGGCGCAATCGTGACCATGATCCTTACGCCGTTTGCCATGCTCGCGTCGCCGACCGTGGTCGACCTGCTCTACCGCCTGTTCCCGAACCGGATCGCGCGGGAAAAGAACCTTTCTCCCGAAGAAATGTCTCCCGGGGGAGCGATCTCCAACCATATCATTATCGCCGGTTATGGGATCACCGGAAAGAGCGTGGCGCGTGCGGCAACGCTTGCCGGCATCCCCTATACGGTGATCGAGATCAATCCCGAGATCATCCGCCAGGAGCGCTCCCATTACCGCCCCAATTTCATCTTCGGCGATGCCGTGCAGGAGGAAGTGCTCCTGCATGCGGGGATAATGCAGGCAAAGACCTTCGTGGTCGCGGTCTCCGAGGAGGAGGCGATCCCGCGGATCATCCACACGGCACGCCAGCTTTCGCCCGATGTGCATATCCTCGCCCGGACCCGGCACGTCAGGAACGCACAACACCTGCTCGACCTCGGGGCGGACGAAGTGATCTCCGAGGAGTTCGAGGCCGCCCTCGAGATCTTCACCCGTGCGCTGCGCCGTTACCAGATCCCCGAAGACGAGATCAACCGGATCATCCAGCGGACAAAGAAGATGGGCAACGCACTCTTTACCCGGTGCACGGACCCCGAACAGCATAATAAGCTGAAAAATTTCGAGACGCTCTTTAAAGCAACCCATATTCATACCGTGCAGGTCGAGGCGGGATCTGCTGCCGACGGAAAGACCGTGGGAGAACTGGACTTAAAAGAGCGCTACGGGATCCGGGAGTTCGGGTTCCGGCGCGGAACCCTCAAGTTCATCCAGCCGGAACCGGAAGAACGACTCCAGCCGGGCGATACGCTCGTCTTCTTTGTCACCGATGAAAAGGCAAGCACGCTCATCCCGATATTTTCCGCCCCGGGAAAGTAAGGGGACTTAAAAGCCGGATAGGGGAAGAACCGGTTACGCCTTTTCTCCGGTCTTCTGCGGGGGATTTTTCGGGAGATGGAGGGTGAACGTGCTGCCACTGCCCACCGTACTTTCGACCGAGATCTCCCCGCCATGGGCGTCCATGATCTTTTTTGCAATGGCAAGCGAGAGGCCGATCCGGTCGAACTTTCGGGAGAGCTGGCCGGCGTCGGGGAGCTGGAAGGGCTCGAAGATCGAGTCCAGCGAGTCTGCCGGGATCCCTTCGCCATTGTCGCTGATGGCAAGGTGCCAGAAGGGATCGGTGCTGTCGGATCTTCCGGTGATTGCGATCCGGCGCGGCGGGGAAGAGTAGCGTACGGCATTCGAGAGTAGCGAATCGATCACGATAAAGAGCCGGGGCGAATCTGCCTGCACGATCATATCTTCAGGAACCGTCACTGCGATCGATGCATTTGACGCATAGCCGCTCGTCTCGATAACGGAGCGGACGATGCCGGCAAGGGAGACCGGGGCAGTCGCGAGCTGGATCTTTCCCGAGTCGAGGACGGAAAGGTCGAGCATCCGGTTGATGATCTGGCGCTCACGGTCGGCGCTCGTCAGGCAGCGTTCGAGGACTTTCCGCGTCTCGTCCGTGATCCCCCATTCCTTTGGATCGGTAAGGAGGAGGTCGAGGTACCCGATGATCGGCTGGAGGGGCGTGCGGAGTTCGTGGGCAACGGTGGCGAGGATCCCCCGGCGGCGCTCGTTGTCCTGTTCGATCTTTGCTTCGAGACGCTGTTTTTCCGAGGTGTCGATTACGTTAACGAGCGTTGCCGGCTGGCCGAGGTGCCGGATGGGCGTGGTGGTGATCTCTGTCCTGCGCAGTTCTCCCGAGGCGGTCCGGAACGCAAGTACACTCACGGCAGAACCGATCCGCTGTTTCTCCCAGGCATCGATCCGTTCCTGGCAGGCAAGGTGCTCGTGATCCCCGGCAAATAGGCAGAGTTCTTTTCCCAAAAGCTCCATCTGGGAAACGCCAACGAACCGGCCGAACGCCGGGTTTACGTACCGTATGATTCCTTTCTGGACGATCAGGATCCCGATGGGCGAGTTCTCGGTGAGCTGCCGGTACCGGGTCATGGTCTCGTTGACCGATTTTTCCGCGAGTTTCCTTGAATTGATGTTGACTGCCGTACAGCTCGTGATATTTTTATCGAGCGGGCTCCAGGAGAGGCTTACCCAGAAGGGCGCCCCGCTGTGCGTCTTTAACCGGGTCTCGAAGTCGCTGCTCACCGGCTCTTTTGCGATCCGGTCCTGGAACCGTTCCACGTCGCCCGGGGAATAGAGGAGACTGGTAAAAGTCATCGCCGCAAGTTCCTCCGCGGAGAACTGGAGCATGCCGGAGAACTTGGGGTTGTACCGCCGGATGGTACCCCCGTCGCGGTCGAACACCACGATCCCGAGCTGCGAGTATTCGAAAACCGAATGGTACTGTTCTTTTTCGCGGCCGATCCGTTCGAGCAGGATGCCGATAAGCGCGGTGATTGCGACAAGGATGACTGCCTGGGCGGTTACTTCGAGCAGTTTTGCGGGATCGGGGAAGTAATAGAGGTAGCCGGCAATTTCGTAGGCACAGGCGCAGATGGCCGAGACGATTACGCCCCGTCGGGGGTAGGCATAAACCGCATAGATGAGGGGGATATAGTAGAGCTGGGAAACAAGGCCGCTCAGCCCGAGAGGGAATGCCGCGATGGCAGAAAGGGTGACGAGAACGGCGAAAAGTGCGATCAGCCCCCCGCGCAACATGTTATCCCTGCCGGGATTTTTTGTCTGCTGGCGGGCTGACATGACTGCCATTGTCAGTCCTGCTTTTGCACCTGTTCTTATATATTGGTTCCTCATGGCCCCCGGCTGCGGAGGAAATTGCCGCTACGGGAACCCTCCCGGCGGGGTATAATACCCAAAAGAAACACAAAGATGATCTGTATGCGTCCGGTTGTTATCGTGAACGTGGCCATGAGTGCGGACGGGAAGCTCTCGACCAGGGAGCGCCGCCAGGTGAAGATCTCCGGGATGGAGGATTTTGCCCGGGTAGACCGGCTCAAGGCAGGATGCGATGCCGTGATGGTCGGGATCGGGACGGTGCTTGCCGACGACCCTTCGCTCACGGTAAAAAACCCGGATCTCAAAAAGCAGCGCATGGACGAGGGGCGCCCGGAGCACCCGGTCCGGGTGGTGATCGACAGCAGGGCGCGGACACCGCTCACGGCATCGATCCTTTCCAAGGGAGACGGGCTGCGGGTCGTTGCAGTCTCGGGCCGTGCCGATCCCGACCGGGTCGCTGCACTGCGCGGGAAAGCGACGGTCATTGTTGCCGGGGAAAACGAGGTCGACCTTGCCCGCGTCCTTGACGAGCTCGGTGCAATGGGGATCCGGAGCCTGATGGCGGAGGGCGGCGGGACGCTGATCGCCGGCCTTGTGCGGGCTGGCCTTGTTGACGAGTTCTATACCTATGTGGGAAGCATTGTCATTGGCGGGAAAGACGCCCCGACCCTGGCAGACGGCCCGGGCTGGACAAAAGAAGCCGAGTTTGCCCGGCTTACGCTTGCAGAGGTCACCCGGATGGACGACGGCGTCCTCCTTCACTGGACGGTAAAAAAGGCATAACCATCTCCACCCCCGGTTTTTTTGATCCGGGGATGCCAAGCCTCATCACCGTTCATGTAAAATCTCTTTTTCACGTATATCGCAATCGTTGTCCTCGCCGCGGTCTTTCTCCTGATCGCAGTGCGGCAGGTGGGAAGGTTCACGTTTAAGATCTGGCAGGTCATGCTCGGGGGAGCGGTGGCCGTCCTCCTTTTGGGTCAGATCTCCCCATCCGATGCCCTTTCCGCGATAAATACCGGCGTGATGGTCTTTTTGTTCGGGATGTTTGTTGTCGGGGAAGCACTGTACAGGAGCGGGTATCTCGACGAGCTCTCCGCCCGGTTTTTCCGGCATGCCAGAACACCTGATCAACTCCTCCTGTTCGTGATCTTCGGGTTCGGGATCTTTTCGATGATTCTGATGAACGATACGCTCGCGATCATCGGGACGCCCCTTGTCCTCGGTCTTGCGGCTGGCTCCCGGCTGCCAAAAAAGATGCTTCTTCTGGCCCTTGCCTTTGCGATCACGACCGGCAGCGTTGCAAGCCCGGTGGGGAACCCGCAGAACCTGCTCGTTGCAACCGGGGGCGGGGTGGCTGCACCGTTTGTCACGTTTGCGCTCTGGCTTCTCCTGCCGACTCTTGCCTGCCTCGCCGTTGCGTGGCTGGTGCTCCGCTGGTATTACCGCAGGGAACTCGTACAGGCAGCGCGGGCCTGCACTCTTGAACCGCTGCAGCACCCCCAACATTCCGATCCAGCGCTCACCCGGATCGTCAAATGCTCGCTTGCGATCCTCGTTGCCCTTGCCGGTGCAAACATTGTGCTGTCGCTTTTCACCGGTGCTATCACCGTCCCGCTGCCGCTGATCGGCATTGCTGCGGCCCTTCCGGTCCTCATCTTCTCGGGCGAGCGGTTTGCCGTAGTCCGGGCTATCGACTGGTGCACGCTCGTCTTCTTTGCCGCGATGTTTGTCCTGATGGCCGCAGTCTGGCAGACCGGTCTTTTCCAGTCCTTTGCCGGCGGGGCCGGGCTTGCCTCCGTCCCCGCGATCCTTGCGACCAGCGTTGTCGTCAGCCAGTTCATCTCGAACGTGCCCTTTGTCGCCCTCTTCCAGCCGCTCATCCTCCAGGCCGGGGGCGAGACCGCCCGGCTCATGGCGCTTGCCGCGGGGAGCACGATTGCCGGAAACCTCACGATCCTCGGGGCGGCAAGCAACGTGATCGTTATCCAGCAGGCCGAGGCCCGGGGGGAGACGCTGGCATTCCGGGAGTTTGCGAAGATCGGGGTGCCGCTGACGTTGATACAGGCAGGGATCTATGCGGTGTGGCTGGTGGTGGTGTGAAGGAACCCCGGACATTTCCCTTAATGAGCGAGAACACCGAATGTTTGATTCTCTAAATCAAATAGTATAGATTTGTCAACCTCAAAAACAGTCTGGGAATTCTTCTTTTAATGTGAATAAAACTTCATAAGTAATTTGCCGTATTGTCGCCAATTCTGAGGTGTTCGTAAAATCAACACGTCTGCCATAAACATAAGTGGTTATTCCAAGTGACTTATCTCGCTTTAATGTCGCAAACTGATTATCTAATTTTGGGGCAACATGTGCTCCGCCATCTTGGTTTGATACTGCTAAAACAATTTTTCTCCGTGAAAATTTACTTTTCTCATCAGCAACAAGGATTATTTGATTCCACCAAAATTCAAAAGTATTTTTTGACATAACGTCTCCGGGAGGTCTATTGTCTAATATTGGTTCAAAGGTTACTCTATCATAACCTGCGTGAGCTGCGTTAATGAAATACAATCTCTTCGAAGGATAACCCGTTTCATTTTCTTCAACCCCTGTTGTATTATAAAATTTTAGATCTTTTTTGAGTAGTTGTTGTAACAAGGAATGAGACCGTGGTGTATCATGTAATAAAATTCTTAAAGAGACTGCCATCCGTTTGGCCTCTCCATAATCCCCATTATCATATCCTTTTGAGGAAGAAATCAAAAAATGAATTTGTTCCTTTAGATGAGATTGTAGATCAATAGGAGTTAAAGGAGATGGCATTATTAGGAATTGTAGAGGATACAATAAAGGATTTTATCGTTATTTGATTTCTTTTGTAATTAGTGAATCCGCTGAGGAGATTTTCAAAAATCGTTTATATTACATATTCTTCAGGATATATCTGTTCTAGAAGTATTTTGTCATGCATTCGCAATCCCGCATAGAAAACTAGGAACGGTTTTCTATCATCATGAGATCCAGCGGTGAATTGTGTGCTAATATCAGTAAATGAATAGTAGCGAAAAGACCCGTTTCTCCATCTGATCCGCTGCGGGGCTTCCTGTCGGGGGCGGCGGCAGCACTCCTCATAATTGGGGGTAGGGGGGGTGCCCCCTACCCCCCCACCCGTATTTTTTTTAAGTGGGGGGTACCCTCCCCCCAATGTCCCGGTCCTGGCCGACCCCCCCTTATCAAAAACAAATGGGCTGCCGGATTTGTTGCTCCGTCGTGGTTTCACGCAAAAATCCGGCATATCTTCTGCAAAAAATCGTTTTGTGATCGCAATAAGGGGGGAGGGGGGTGGCCCCCACCCTCCCAGCATCTTTTTTTTAATGCGGGGGGTACCCTCCCCCTATGTAGCATTCCGGAACGTGAACCTGCTCTGCCCGTGGTAGTTCCAGAAGAACGCGCAGCAGGTTGCGATGATCTTGGCCGGCAGGGGCGGGATGTCAAGGAATGTGACCGCCAGCCACACGATCCCGAGGTTCACGATCAGGCAGGATACCGAAATTGTCGCAAAGGTTGCAAACTGGGTTGCGGTCTTCCTGCTCTTGTCGTGGAAGGTGAGGTACTTGTTTGCCGCATAACTCACCACGATCCCGCAGCAGTACGAGAATGCCGCGGCGTACAGGTACCAGACCCCGAGGTACGTCATCGCGGCATACATCAGCCCGATGTCCACGAGCGATGAGAGTACCCCGACAAAAAAGAACGGGACGATCCGCGAATGGCAGCATCCGAAAGTCCCGTTATCCATATCCGTTCATCCCCTGTTTGTTAACGTTCTTCTTTTCGTGTTTCACGCTGCACCGAGGCAGTCGTACAGGGTGGATCCTGCCCCGTTTGCGCTGCTCTGGTTAACCGCGATACCCGCAGAATCGTTCCCTTCGGAAAGGGAGACCGCTGTGCAGTGCGTGCTTACCCAGCTTGCAAGTTCGCTGTTTCCGCTTCCCGAACCTCCGCCACCGCCTTCGCCGCCGGTCTGGAAGAACCGGACTTTCCCGTCATGGATGTATTCCTGGAGCGTGATGACATTGAGAACCTGGTCGCTGCCGGCAAATCCGCCCAGGCACATAACCGGTTTTCCCGTTGTTATGATCAGGTCGGCTCCCTGGTGCGAACTGGGAACGGCAAGGATCCAGGTCTCGTTCGTGGTATGGGCGAGCAGGTAATCTGCAAGTGCGCTCGTCGATCCGCTTTCCCCGGGTCTGCCCGTGCTCCCCGGTCCCCCGGTCATGCCGGATCCACCGGCAGTACGGTCACCTGATATTCCGCCCATGGAGGACATACCCGACGGGCCGGCTCCTGAACCCGATCCGCCCGTGGTGCGGGGATCGGAAAAGCGGGTGCTGTTTCCTGCCCTGTCCGCCTGCTGCATCCTGCCATCATCCGGGGCTGTGCTGCTGCCGCCAGGACCGAAGTTACCCGTGTTCCCGGGTCCGGCCATCCCCGACGGTGAAGAGCCCCCGAACATACTTCCACCCTGCCCGCCGCCGCCCATGCTTCCTCCGGAACCTCCCGAGAGACTTGCCGAAGGGAGGTTTCCGCTGTTTCCTCCCGGGAGCAGCGTGCAGGACCAGGCGAGCGGCGCGATTAAGATGACGGCGATGGCAACAGCGGCAATCTGCATCCGGTGTTTTTCCAGCACTTCGGTTTTTTGTACTTTTACCAGCGCAAGGAGCCCGGCGCAGCCGAGGGTCGCAACAAGGATGACAGGCCCGATTGCGCCGAGAGGACCCGAAACCCGTTCGAGGAAATACGCCTGGATGAGACCGGTGGCAACGATCGCAATGATAAGAAGCCACCCTGTGCGGTTGCCCGAACGATATTCATGATACATGCCAGCCGTACCGATCCCGACAAGGGCCGCGAGCGGGGGTGCGAGCGTTGCGATATAGTAGTCGTGCCAGAACCCGGAGGTGAAACTGAAGTAGAGCAATCCCGGGACGAGCCAGAGCAGCATGGCAAGGAGCGTCAGCCCCTTCTCGCCAAAGTAGCCGGTTTCGCTAAGCCCGGCAAGAGTATACGTGCGGGGCTTTCTTACCCATGCGAGAACCCCGATGAGGGCGAATACGAGGAGCCACCCGATATCCCCGGCAAGATCGTTCTGGAAGAGCCGGAGAATGCCCGGATTGCTGCCGTTCATCCCTCCGCCGCCCATTCCGCCCGGACTGCCTGACGGCATGCCGGAACTGCCCCCGCCCCTCCCCTGGCCTGTCAGCCCTGCCGACGATGATCCGCCCGGTGGAGCAGAAGTGCTGCCGGATGAACCCGGACCGTTGCCCGGTCCCGAAGCAGAGAGCCTGGCATCCTGTCCTCCCGCAGAAGAGCCGGGAGAACCGCCGCCAAAGCCACCGTCGGTTCCGCCTATCCCGAGACGGTGGGCGCCATTGTAGTTGAGGATAAGGCCCAGTTCCGTGTTGTCATCGCTGCCGCCAACGTACGGGCGCTGGTCTGCCGGGATACTGTCGACCACGAGTGCCCAGGAGAGGGAGACTGCGAGAAGTACAAGAACCGCAAGTCCGAGATGGAGGATCCGTTTCTTCCACGAAAAATTGGTTGTCGCGAGGATATAGACAAGGAGGATGGCCGGGACAACGATGAATGCCTGGATCATCTTGATATTGAACCCGATCCCGACAAGGGCCACTGCCCCAAGAAGCCAGGGAAGCGACCGCTCGCGGGCGGCTTTGAGCGCAGCCCAGACCGCGAGGAGGACGACAAAGACCATCTGCATGTCCATGGTCCCGTTCCGGGCAATGGCAACCGAGATGGGGGTCACGGCAAGGGCAAATGCAGCAACCAGCCCCGCCGGTTTCCCGAACGGGCGGGAGACGATAAAATAGATAAGCGCAACCGAACCGACACCGGCAAGGGCCTGGGGGAGGATAAGAGCCCATCCGGAGAACCCGAGCACTGCAGCAAAAGCCGCCTGCACCCAGAGGCCGACCGGCGGTTTATCGATGGTGATAAAACCCGCCGGGTCAAGAGAATTAAAAAACCCGGCAACCGGGTTTACAAGCGTACTTTTCACCGCGGCTGCATAATACGCATTCGAGAAACCTCCGTTCCAGATATTCCAGAGATTTAAAAATGCCGACAGGCAGAGGATCGCGCAGAGGATAATCTCTGCGGGATATTTCTTTATCACATCCGCCGACATCATGCCATGCGCCGCTCGACCCGTTCGATTATTTCTGTAACCATCCTGACATGTTCGCGGGCAGGACCCTGTACTGTCCGCTCGATCAGGGCAAGGTCCATAAGGATCTCGTTTGTCTCTTCTGCGGTAATGATATACCATTTGGCCGGGGTTTTTTCCGACAGGGTCGTGACTATGTTCCCGGTGTCCGGCAGGGTTCCGGTATTTCCTGTGTCAGTCATGGCGGGTCATCCTCGTGTGCAGCCGGGCCCGGATCACCGCAGGTTCCCCTGGAAGGGATGGGAGCGGATCCGGTGCCCCTGGCCATATCTTTTCTAAAGGGAGACTTCACCGGTTGACGAATATATTGGTGAGATGGCTGCGGTACATCCCGGCTCCCGTTTTGGGATATATTGAACCGGTACGGATCATCCATCGCCGGAATAAAAAAGACGGTTCCCAGCATACTATTTTTCCCGGGAAGGGAAAAACTGCGGGCCGAAAAAAACCAACCCTTTTTATCACCACAAAAGATAGTAATGGTAGAGCGTCCCTGCTGACACATTTCATCAGGCTAAAAGGATTCAAAGGGGGTGTCTGTTACGGCTGACAAGAAAACGGTGTGCGTTGCAACGGATCCGGAATTCATCCAGGAGTTGTCCGAGTATCTCGAAGTCCTCTCTAACCCGGTAAGGCTGAAAATCCTCAAGGTCATCGAGAAGGATCCAAAAGAGATCAGCGAGATCGCGTCCCGGATCGATACGAGCTATGCGAACACGAAAAAGCACATCGACCAGCTCGTCCGGATTGGCCTTGTCAAAAAGGAGGCCGGGTTCGGCCGTGAGACCGTAAAGGGCATCCACCCGGTCTGGAAGTTCTCCCTTGCAGAGGGCGGCCTTGAGATGCTCATCAAAAACCTCGGGGTCTTTTCCCGAGTTAATATCCCCGTCGGTTTTGGCGGCCTCCAGGATAAACTCGATACCGTCCGTGCCGCTGTGGTAAAAGAGGCCGGGGAGGGAGTGCCGGCCCTGCACATTGTCGGCGGGTCGTGGGCGGGCCGTACGTTCCTGTTAAAAAAGGACCATATCGCGATCGGGAGAACGGATCCCGATACCCCGTCACGGACGGGAGAGTCCGATATCGTACTCCCCGACGATTACGTCATGGTAACAAGGATCACGAAACCCCATGCCGTGCTCTCCCGGTCATCGTCCGGCTGGCAGGTCGAAGACCGGGGAAGTTCCGGGGGAACCTATGTCAACTCCGATCTCATCGCACCGATGCACAAGACCTCCGTAAAAAACGGCGATGTCATCGATCTCGCACTGGGCGAAAACGCTGCCCGGTTCCTGTTTATCGCAGATGCATAAGCACGGTTTTTCTTTGTCGTGCGCAAAAAGACCCGTAAGTAAGGATGTGAGATGGTGATGGCCCGGAGAAACAAATACTGGTTTATCCTTGCTGTTCTCCTTGCCCTTCTCGCTCTCACGCTCCCGACAGCGGCAAAAGTCACTACGTACGACCCGGCCGGATCTGCGGGATCGGTCCAGGATCTAATTAACAATGCCTCAAGTGGCGACAGTATCTTCCTTCCATCGGGGACGTACTATGGGAACCTGGTCATCGACCGAACTATCGTGTTCGGCGGGCTCGATACCGCAAATCCCCCGGTGCTTGTCTCGGATAACGCATCTGACGCCGGCCTTACCCTTTCCGCCGACGGGATCACGGTAAACAACCTTGTTGTTCTCGGGAACGCCACAACGGGCCTTGCCGTGCTCTCGAACAACAACCGTATCAGCGCCACCACCACCACCGGCCACGAGATCGGGATTTCTGTGAAAAGCGCATCGAACAATATCTTCGCAGACAATACAATAGCCGGGAACAACATCGGGATAAACCTCGACCGGACCGCACGCTCCAATACCTTCTCTCTCAATCTCCTTAACAACAGTATCAATGTCATCAGCTCGGGATCCCAGAATACCTGGAGTTCGAACCGGCAGGATTACCAGTACAAAGGAGAATCGTTTTCGGGGCCGCTGGGGAATTACTGGGCCGGGATATCGTTTACCGATACGAATGGCAACGGCGTGGGAGATACTCCCTATACCGCTGACGCTCCCTCAGGAACATCGCCCGGCAGCGCTGCTGTTATCGATCAAGCCCCGCTCATGAGCCTGCCGTCAGCCTATACGGTTCTCACGTCGGCCGTTCCGGTCAATGCGACCCGTCTTGGCGACCTGATGCAGCCGCGGGGAGACCAGACCGTTGACCAGTCCACACAGCCGGGTAATCTCCAGTCAGCATCAGGCCCCGGCGGTTCCGGCGAACCCTTTACCGGGTCCCAGCAGGGCCAGGGAAACCTGCCTGAAGGCCTGCAACCCCCCAACCCCATCGGAGGTTTTCTTGCACAGTACTGGTGGCTCGTTCCCGTGGCCATTGTTATCTCTGTTGCCGGCGGCATCCTCTTCGAGCGTTCGCGCCGGAGGAAGAAAGCCGCCCTTCCTGAAGATCTCCCGGAAACCGGGGAACGTAACGCGACCGTGGTAAAAAGGAACCCTGTTGCCGGTGCAGTGCCGGCCATGCCCGAGCACGAGTACGGTGCCCGGCTGCCTCCGGCCCTTGAAAAGAAATACCCGAATGCGGAATATATCGCAGAGGGCGGGGTCGCCCGGGTGTTCAAGGCATACGATGAAAAGAACAACCGTGACGTTGCGGTGAAAGTCCCGATACGGTTCGACGAGGAGACGGGATCGCAGTTCACCAAAGAACTCAATGTCTGGGAAGGCCTCCACCACAAAAATATCGTTGAGATCTATGCGGCCAACATCTTTCCCCGCCCGTATATCGAGATGGAATACGTCCCGGACTCGCTTGACGAAATGAAATTCCCGATTGACGAAGCAAAAGCGGTTTCGATTATCCGGGGCGTGGCAGAAGGCCTGATGTATGCACACGAGCGGGGGATCATCCACCGGGATATCAAACCCGGCAATGTCCTCCTTGCGCCTGACGGAACGCCGAAAATTACCGATTGGGGGCTCTCGAAGGCACAGGGAACCCGGCAGTCCGGCCTGATCGGGTTCTCTCTTGAATATGCCGCGCCGGAGCAGCTTGCACCGAACCTGTACGGGCAGCCCGGGCCCTGGACCGATATCTACCAGATCGGCGTTCTCTTTTACGAGATGCTGACCGGACATGTCCCGTTTGGCGGGGATGGGATGGGCGAGATTACGCATGCGATCTTATACGATGAGCCGAAGCCGGCGTTACCCGGTGGACCGCATGCAACGGAGATCAACGCAATCATTGCGCGGTGCATTAAAAAGAACCCGAAGGACCGTTACGGATCGGTTGCCGAGTTCCTCGCAGATATAAAGAAGCTCTGATCTTTTCGTTTCCCGACAGGACGCTATCCCTGTCTCTATCCGGGGATTCCCTAAAAAACTCTTTTAAAAAAAAAGAATTACTGGTTTTCCGGAGGAGTGCCGGAAGGCTGTGTTCCCGAAGGGGCCGTGCCGTTCATTTCTCCACCGTGCCCTCCCTCAGGTGGGGTACCGGAGGGTGCAGTTCCGTTCATCTCGCCGCCAGCCGGTGCGCCCGAGGGTGCGGTACTGTTGGTCTGATCTCCGGCAGGCATAGTGCCTGACGGTGTCATTGCTGCGTTCTGTCCTGAAGACTGGCTGTTGTCCGAAACCGCCGGGGTTGCGGACGAAGCACTGCTGTCCGACGACTGGGTCGTGCTTGTCGAGCTGGTACACCCGGCAATCATGATGCCTGCGATCAGGATTGCAGAGGCGATCAGCATGAGTGTGATGCTCTTTTTCATGGAATTCACCTTGGTTGTGCGATTGTCCCCTCACGGCAGGAATGCGGGCCGGAGATCCCCGGAAGGGATTGTACCGGTGGTTCGGGAGACAAGCCTTTTCTTAATCGGGCGCTGTCCCCCGGCCGGTTCTGCAGCCGTTATGCCTGTGCGGGAAGGTTTTGTCATCGTTTTCATATTCCCCGTGTTAGGGAGAACATTCGCCTTTCTCTTCCCCACTGGTATCTCTTATATTCACTGCATGGCCGGGGTAATGTCCTGAAACCTACGGGGATTATTTGAACCTGCCGGTGTAGTATATAAAAACGTGCAGGAACGTTTTCCTGAATATCTGAAAAACCGGGCAGGATACGGATCAGGCAGGCCTGCCGTACGTGAATGATCGCTGCCGGTTAAAATCCGCGGGAAAAAGAGAGATCTCCTGGCCGGCAGAGCCGGATCGGTTCGGGCCGCTAAAATAATGCCCGTGTTTAGAGATCCCGCCCGCCGGTTGAATGCGGCCTGCGCGGGGGACGTTTCATCAGCAGGTATCCCACGATTCCTATTGCAGCAAGAACTACAATACCCGCATACGGGAGGATGCTTCCCGATCCTCCTTCCGGTGCAGACGTGGTTTCTGCTGCAGGAGTATCTGTTGCCTCAGGGATCTGTGGTTCCGGAGCAGTGGCGGAAGGAACTGTGTCTGTCACGGTTGTGGCGCCAGTGACCGTGATATACCCGCTCTGGATAACCGTATTAGTACCCCCGGTGTTGGATGCCGTGAGGCTGACGGTATAACTGCCGGCAGTGGTGTAGGTATGGGACGGGTTTGGCAGGGTCGAGGATTCGCCATCGCCAAACGACCATACCCATGCCGTTGGCGTGTTAGACGATGAATCGGTAAACTGCACGGTAAGAGGTGCATCGCCAGTAGTACTGTCGGCAGTAAAGGATGCAGAAGGAATGCCGATCGCTTTATTCACCGAGATAAACCCGTATTTTGTTGTCGTATTACTGCCCTCGTCGTTTGTGGCAGTCAGGGTAATCGAATAACTGCCCGCGCTTTCATAAGTATGGGTCACGTTCTGGTAGGAAGAGGTATCCCCGTCGCCAAACGACCAGTACCATGTGTCTGGCGTATTTGCCGAGGTATCGGTGAAATTGACCGTGAGGGGTAGAGTTCCCGACAAGACATCGGCGGTAAACGAAGCAATGGGTTTTGCGGGATCCGCAACCACGTAATCAGTTCCGATCGATGTATCGCTGCCTGCATCGTTAGTGGCCGTCAGGGTCACGGAATAGGTTCCTGCGGTCGTATAGGTATGGACAGGGTTCTGGCTTGTCGAGTATTCCCCGTCTCCAAAGGACCAGACCCACGATGTGGGTGTGTCGGACGATGCATCGAAGAACTGGACGGTCAGGGGTATGTCTCCCGAGGACCCGGTTGCAAGAAATGACGCAACAGGTTGGGCGGCCTCTTTTGTGACCGTGATATACCCGGTCTGGGAAGTGGTCGTTGCACCGGCATCGTTCGTGGCGGTAAGAGTAACTGAATAGGTGCCGGCAGAGGTGTACGTATGGATGGGGTTCTGGCTTGTGGCAGACGCACCGTCGCCAAACGACCAGAGCCACGCGGTTGGGGTGTTGGTCGAAGCATCCATAAACTGGACGGAAAAGGGCAGAGTTCCCGAGGTCTGGTTAGCTACAAACGCGGCAACCGGTGGCGTCCCGGTCTTTGTCACGGTGATGTATCCCGCCTCGGTGTCCGTCGAACTGCCCGCAGCATTGGATGCAGTCAGCGTGACCGTGTACGTCCCTGCAGTTGTATAGATATGGACCGGGTTCTGGAGCGTGGATGTCCCTCCATCGCCAAACAACCAGACCCATGCAGTGGGGGTGTTTTCAGATTCATCGACAAACAGGATGCCCAAAGGAAGAGTTCCAGTCGTTGCGTTTGAAGTAAATGATACAGAGGGAATTGTTGCTGCACAGGCCGGTGCGGCAAGGAGAAGACAAAGGAGTATGCCATATCCGGCACAGGAGATTTCTTTCATATTGCACCTCTTGCGCACCGGCAGGAGACTCCAAAAGAAGTTCTGGATCTGTTGCATCTGATCACCATTACGATTCCCCCATCGATGGTTCCCGTATATATTATGTGAATATCCACCGCGTACACGGCTTTCTCTCTTCAGGGATGTATTGAACCATCTGGTACAAGGTACTCATCTGCAGGAATTTTTGTGCGACAAAAAAAAGAAATGAATGAATAAAAGAGGGCAGGTGAGGGAAATTCGTTCCCTCACGCATTCGCATTCATGGATCGGCAGCCCTGCAGGATCCTCTCCATGCCGGCCCAGGGACGCATAGTCGGGTGCTTGTAAATTCCCGATCTTTTTCCCGGGAGCTGCTGCACATCCCGGGGTGATAAATGTCTCATCGCTATTGTGTTTTCTTAAACACCCCATCACGGTTTGGGGTTTCTTTGTGCCTTTCCTGATCGTGTGCTCTTCCTTGTCTGTGGTCTGGTATCCGCGAAATAAGCGGTTTTACCGGATTTGCGAATATTCCTGCAGGGCGAAAAACACCCTGCCTCGTGCAGAGTCACGGGGCTTATGATCGTTTCAGGTGTTTTTTGGAGAGTGATCCTTTGTCATCTGGTCCCTGTCTTCCCGTCTCACCTCCGCTGGTGATTTCCCGGTCGGGTACTCACCATACATGCCCGTGGTAAGCAGGGGTTTTATATTGCCCGCATGGCGGTTGTGAAATTATGGACCGGCTGGCATATGGGTAAAACCGGGAAGTATAATATATCCGGGTCCGGCAGTCCCTGTTATCCAATCATTGCGGTTACCTGGAATATCACAAAAAAAGAGAAATTTTTGGAAATGAGGGGAATGGATCCGGATTTGAGGATACCGTTATTCGCTCCTCAGCGCATCGATCGGGTCCATGTTCGAAGCGCGCCATGCCGGGTACAGACCCGAGACCACGCATACTACGATCCCCACAAACATCGCTGCCGGGACGTACATGATACTCTCCCAATCGAAGAAGTACGCCGTTGTGCCGATCATGGCGTCCACCACCGAATACCCGATGAGGATACTGCTCACCCCTCCGATGACCGCACCAAGGAGCCCTAAAATGAATGCCTCGTAGAGGAACATCCGGCGGACCTCTCCGCGTTCCGTACCGATGGAGAGCAGGATGCCGATCTCCTGGATCCGTTCGTTTACCGACATCATCATCACGTTAAAGATACTCACTGCCGCGACAAGGAGCGAGATGCCGCCGATGGCCATGATAAAGGTCGTTACCGTGCTCAGCGTCGATGTGGTGGTTTCGAGCTGTGAGGTTGCATCGGTGATCCGTACTGCAGGAGACTTCGAGTTGGTATTGAGCTTGGTATCGATCGCTTCCTCAATGTCGGCGATATTGTCCGTATCCTTGACGATCACGTTTACCTGATCGTACTGGTCCTTCCCGCCGTACTGGTTGGTGTACCACTTGCTGTTTACGATGATTGCATTATCTGCGGAAACACCGTCTGATGTGGTGCCCCTTGATTTCAGGACCCCTACGACCTTTACTTCAGGGCGCGAGGTAGATGAGAAGGAACCAATCTTGATCCTGCTACCAACCTTAAGGTTAAACTGCTCGGCGATATTTGCCCCGACAAGTGCATCGTTCACACTTTCAATGCTTGTGTTCCCGTAGGTCTGGTTGAGGGTCAGGAATTCTGTGATGTCATCGGGATCGATCCCATAGACCTGTGCCCGGCCCGGCACCGATGAGAGAGTGAACTCGGCGTTGGTCGAGTAGATCGGGATCACCGTCCCATTGGTGCCTACCACCGTTTTGATCTTGTTGAGCTCGGTCTTGGAGATCCCGGTATCCGAAGACGATGTGGGGGTCGAACCCGGCGGGCCCATACGGACAGAATCCGACGAGATCACGATCGTGTTTGCACTCGCGGAGAGCTGGTCTTTTACTTCCAGCTGCATGTTGGTTCCCAGCATCCCCATAGAGGCGATGGCGACAACGCCAATCACAATGCCGATCGCAGCTAAGAGCGACCGGGTAAAGTTCAGTTTCACGCTCCGTACCGAGAGACTGAAGAAGATGTCGCCTTTGATCATGGCTGAACAATCCTCCCGTCTTCCAGCCTTATTGTACGCTGAGCGTATTCTGCGATCTTCGGGTCGTGGGTCACAACGATGAGTGTTTTACCCTTACTGTGCAGGTCGCAGAGAATATCCATGATCTGGAGCCCGGTCTTACGGTCGAGGTTCCCGGTCGGTTCATCGCAGAGGAGGATCTTCGGGTCGTTGACCAGTGCCCGGGCTATGGCAACCCTCTGCTGCTGTCCCCCCGATAACTGGGTGGGGCGGTGGGCGCTCATATCCTTGTCAATTCCCACCTGTTCCAGAAGGGCATGGGCTCTCCCGGTTGAATCATGTTTTTTGTACTTCAGGATGAGCGGGTACTCCACGTTCTCGTACGCGGAAAGGAGGGGGATCAGGTAGAACTTCTGGAAGATATACCCGATTGTGTCCCGGCGCATGTGTGTCCGCTCGAGCGTCGTCATTTTAGCCACGTCTCTTCCCGTGATATACAGTGTCCCCGATGTCGGAACGTCGAGGATACCCAGCTGGTTCATCATGGTCGATTTACCTGATCCCGAGGGACCCATGATGGCGACAAAGTCGTTTTCCATGATCTCAAGGGAGACGTCCCTTAAGGCAGTAAAATCCCCGCTCTCCAGATGGTAGGTCTTTGTCACATCGACAAGCTGGATAATGGGGGTATCGGTCATGTCCGATCCCTCACTGCTGTTTTTTGATCTTTAACAGGATCCATTTCCGCTTTTTCCACAGCACGATACCTGCCACAAGAATGATTGCGGCGATGATTACCGGCATAAACGAGCTGATTCCTCCGCCCTTGCTGCCAGTAAGGAGCGAGGTTGCGCTGTTACTGCTGCTGCCGCCGGGACCGCCGCTCATACCACCGGGTCCCCCGCTCATGCCGCCCGGTCCGGAGCTGAACGAACTGGAGGATGTCTTTGTACTGCTGTCAGATGAACCCGTGGAGGTACCGACAGAACTGGTTGAAAGGTCCAGGGTCTTTGTTAAACTGTAATCATTTCCCTCGCTGTCTTTCCAGGTTACGAGGAGCGGAACGGATGACAGATCGTTTGTGGTAAAGGTCACCTCGAAGCTGTTCGAGTCGTCAGAGGCGATGCTGCCGATAGCATATTCCGGGTATGTCCCGGCTCCTTTTGCCGGGGAACTGACGGTCACGACTACCCCTTTTGCATCGGAGACACCGGCATTTGTGATATCACCGGTGATATCGTAGGTGCTGCCCGATGAGGAGAGTACTACGTTATTAACTACCGGCACTGCTGCGGTTTTGTCCGCGCCGAAGTTTATCGGCAGGACGACATCAATGGAATGCGGGTTGTTGCCGTTCTCATAACTGACATGGAACGTCATGTTCGATGCAGTGTGAGGAGTGATACCGAATGTCACGTCTGTGGAACTGCCTGCTACAAGGGTTGATATAAGTTTGGTACTCGGGTATGCATCGCTCCCGGAGCCTTCCGGTGTAACCACGATATTATTGAGCTCCCCGTCCCGCGTGTTCATGAGGGTCAGCGTCACGTTCTGCTCGGCTTCAGGAGAGAATGACGTGGGTTTGTCGGTGACGGCTGCGGAAAGCGGATCTGAATCAATAACGATCTTGATAGGATAATGAACAGAATTACCGCTCTTGGTTCCTATGGAGAACAGTCCATAGTACGTCCCATCGGTAGATTTTGCCGTGGTAATCAGGGAATAGGAGATTGTCGAACCTGCACCAACATAACTCGTCGTTTCCCAGTTATCGTCGCTATTGACATTTAGTTTGGTACTCAAAAGGTCCGGATGTGAAAGTCCAATGGCAGATGTACCGCTGTTTGTCAGTGTTACAGTAATCGTACCCGTATCTCCCGGGAAATACGAGACCGGGTCAAGGGTTACATTCGAGACATATACCAGTGCTGCACTGTCCACGTCGGTAGTGGTAGATGAACTACTGCTGCTTGACGTAGAACTGCTGGTGCTGCTGCTTGTGGTGCCCGAAGAAGTGCTGTCTGCCAGACAGACCGGCACCATCATCAGCAACAGGATGATGGAACATATTTCCAGTTTTATCTTCATGATATCTCCATAAAGTATGAGCCATCTCTTCCCCTGCCGCGACAGATATATTCACAGCATACCGACAGGCGAATTATGTACCGAAAAGGGGATGTATTGAACCAGCGGGTTTACTATACCGGACTGTCATTTCCCAAAGGGTAAAAACCGGAATTAAATACGGTATTTTTGCGGCAGGGTGGGGAGAAAAAAAGTCGGAATCC
>Ga0183101_1000220_pt1 | contig 26747 bp, 22 predicted proteins | sample Biomet3_FD_127790 | JGI IMG/M metagenome (GOLD analysis project Ga0183101, IMG submission 127790) | Microbial communities from bioreactor (seeded with sewage sludge) at LBNL, California, USA - Biofuel metagenome 3 | ecosystem: Engineered > Bioreactor > Anaerobic > Unclassified ...
CTCTAAATACACCACATAGTTGCTTTTACCTACTACATAAAAGTCCAATAAATCCACGTTTGATTGAAAATCGATAGCAGTAAAAATATGAATTTACGAAAATTTACTGCGGAAAGTGGGTTATAAAATTTAATCCGGTTTGAAAAATATCCTTAAGATAACACATTAAAAAACAATGCTAGGTATATTAAAACCGCTACCGCCTTCGAAGCTTCAGCATTCATCATACCCAGCCCTACCAGAGGTAGCGGTTAGATTCTCTTTGTCCGGCAGACACCGGCACAGGACTGCGGTCTGGTCATCACCTAGGCACTGGCACAGCATCCGTAAACGCTGCAACTTCGGGCAGTGGCGATGAACTCAGAAGACGGAAGCCAACGTTGTTGTTGCGGTTGTCGGTGTCGTTCCTATTGCGGTTAGCTGACCGGCAGTTCCTGGCATTGTTGTTCCAGCTGCCACCACGTATCACGCGATTAGAGCTATTAACGACCGCTAGCCCTAAAAGAACATCTTAAAGAAGACTTCTTTCCTGAACCTGTATGTATTCCCTGTTTTTAAATGCTCCGTGCTACTCATTAGGGACTGGCAGTATTTTTCTTCATCAAGTATTCCAAGCTTGAATTCTCTTATTTTTGAATTAATTCTCCTCAAAGTTCTCTTTTTGTTTTCATGTTTCAACCGGATTAGGCTGGGAAAAATACGAAAACCTAGGAAAGGAATTCCTTCAGTTACAGGTGAAACGATGACTTCTTTTTCTTTCATTTCAAGCCTGAGCTCGCTTCTAAGAAAAGTCCTTATTTTTGCGTGTAGCAGGTGAAGTTCAGCTTTATCGTCAGCAAAGATTATGAAATCGTCCATGTACCGAAGGTACGCTTTGACTTTAAGGACATCTTTAATATAGTGGTCAAGTCTGTCCAAATACATATTTGCAAAAAGCTGGCTAGTCAAGCTTCCAATAGGGATTCCTTTTTGTTGGGACTCAGAGTAATAGCTGTTAATAATAAGATACAAGAGCCAGAGCAAGTCAGGGTCTTTAAATTTTCCTGCTAGCATTCTTTTTAATACTTCATGGTCGATGCTTGCAAAGTATTTACTTATATCGCATTTCAAGAAGTACGAGTATTTCCGGCTGAAGACCTGTGCATGCAAAATTGCCCCGTGTGTTCCTTTTCCCTTGCGGCAGGCGTAACTATGAGAAATAAACGTCTGATCGAGAATGGATTCTATTTTATTGCAGATAGCATGGTGCACAACCCTATCCCTAAAATCTGAAGCTCCTATTTCCCTTTCCTTTGGTTCATAAATGTGGAAAATACGAAGAGGCATAGGTAAGTACGTTTTATCAAGCAGTTCTTCCCTGATGCATAAAAGCTCATTTTCAAGATTAAAATAAAATTTTGCAACCCTCTCTCGATCCTTTTTTCCCCGAAATGCCTTTTGAGATGCTATATACAGGTTTTCAAACGAGATAATTTCCTCAAAGAGGTTTCCATATCTCTTCAAACCTCTGCACCACCTTTTAACCAGGCTCCCACCATTTTTCCAACCTCATTTATAGAAATTGAGGCATATTCAAGCTGTCGGGTGGAAAGATAGTGCATTTCATGGCAGATGCGAAGGAGAATTCGAAGTTTCTCAAACTTGACATTAATTTTCTTGAAGCCCGACTTCCTTATATTCCTGTCGTAACGGCATTCAATAATGTCTTCGAGAATGTCAAGAGCAAGATTGTCAATCCGCGTGGTGAACGTAAATCTGGCCTTTTTCGGGAATTTATCCGTGGTATTGAGAAGCCATTTAAGAAATTCTGTCCATTTGACAAAAAGCTGAAGTTCTTCACTCATGCTGTATCCCCTCACCTGCAATTTCTTCTTCATTCATGCCACTTGTACTGCTCTTTTGATCCCCCTTAGAGTCAAAAACCCTAAGCTGCCCATATGAAGAAACGACCTTTAGAATACCTTTTCCATACTTCTCGATTTTTGCTCTCCCGATTCCATCGATATTCTGCAGTGCATTCAGAGAAGTAGGCCTCGTAACCGAAATCCGTGCAAGCTGAATATTGTTGCATATTATATATGGTGGAACTCCCTCTTTCTTGCTCTCCTCACCCCTCCACTCTCTAAGCATTCGAAACAAAGGCCAGTCAGCATCAGTAAGAATTGCCTTATAACCTTCTTCCTTCTTTTCTGCTTTTTCCTCACCCTGCTTTATCTGAACCGATCCAGAAGAAAAACGGTACTCAACAAGCACCGTCCAGAAAAACTCCTCCTTCTTTTCAAAAAAGTGACTTTCCCACCGCAGCACCTCTTTATCAGTCAGAAAATCAGACATTACGGAATCAGAGAAACTTTCACATTTTTCCGAGTACTTAATGGTGAATATTTTTAACATAACAAATCTTCCAGATTTTGTACAAGTTATCACACCGCAGGGCTTCAGCACCTCAGGCTCGGCGGCTTCGCACGCTTCGAGCCTTCGGGCTTCGCAGGGATTATATTCTATGCTCACTGTAGGTGGTAAAGTGGTAAAGTAGAAAGTAGTTACAGTTTCCTCAGAAGACGGAAGCCAACGCTGCCGCTGCGGTCGCCGGCGACGTCCCTACCGCGGTCAGCTGACCGGCAGTCCCTGGCATCGTAGTGCCAGCCGCCACCACGCATCACGCGATTAGGGCTATTCCCATCTTCCCAAGCACTACCATCAGAAGGAGCTCCTTTATAATTATCATGAAACATATCCTGAACCCATTCCCAAACATTACCTTGTATATCATAGAGACCCCAAGAGTTAGGTTTCTTCTGGCCAACTGGATGAGTTTCAGAACCGGAATTTATGCCATACCACGCATATTCATTAAGTTTTGACTCATCGTCACCAAAAGAATACTTTGTTTGCGCACCTGCCCGGCAGGAGTATTCCCATTCGGCTTCTGAAGGTAGGCGGTATTTGTCAGTTCCTTCCATTTCATTTAGCTTTACTACAAACTCCTGAGCTTCGTTCCAGGGAATCATCTCAACAGGATGATCTTCACCCTTGCAGTATGAAGGATTATTTCCCATAACCTCTTCCCACTGTTTCTGAGTAACCGGATATTTACCCATATAGAAAGGATTATTAATTGTCACTTCATGGACAGGACGTTTGTCATCATCCCTGTCCTTTTCATCAGAAGGTGAACCCATCATGAACTTTCCGGCTGGTATCAGTATGAATTCCATACCTGTAGAAGGACTAATGAAGGTTTTGGGAATCTCAGGTTCTTCAGAGTTCACAAGAGGCTCTTTATTTTCACGTATTGAAACGGCCGTATTCGATTTATCAACGTTGTTCATATTTTGAGAGCTGTCAGAACCTGTACTTATTCCCTTAAGATGCTGTACTACATCACTATAATTATCAGGTTGAAGCTCATTTTTCAATAGTGAATTAAGCAGATCGTATATAGTTTTCTCAACCGACTCAAGAGAAGGAGGCACACCATAGGCTTTTCTCAAGACTGTAAGAGATTCATTCAGTATGACGGGGTGAAGTGTTCTAATATATTCACTTAGAAGTTTACTTTTCTTTGAATTGTATTCATTTTCCCTGATCTTTTGCGGATTCCTGCCGATAAATATCGACCCTTCTATGTTCCCTTCCTTCTTTGGAGACTGGTACCCCTCAGATTTTGTCTTTTCAAAAGCGTAGTCGTACAACTCTTCAATGGATATGTAACCATTGCCTTTATCAGCGTAACCTTTCTCCAGTCCTTCTATCAAATAATTAGTAAAAACTCCGTGCCCGAACTTCTCTTCTTCTCTTGCAGCAGGAGAACCTGTCAACCCGGTTGAAGTAAGGATAATTGTTCCTGAACCGGAATGTTTTTTCAAGGCTTCAATCACATCAGAAGTATCCCTTGTTCCAGCAGCACCGCTGTAACAGCAATCAAGGACTATGATTACAGATTTTCGAGAAGGATATCGTCTACACTTGTTAATGAACTCAAAAGTTAATGAGGTTGCCAGTAAGGCATCTTCTTCTGTATCGTTGAATAGAAGACATAAATCATTTTCAAAGTCTTTTTTTCCATGCCCAGAGAAATAGATAAAAACAAGGTTGCTGTCTACCCTTTTAAGAATCTTTTCGACTTCAACAAGAGCTTCCTTACTTGTTCGATTGACCAGATCAATAACTTCATCAAACCCACAGATATCTTTATTCAGCAAAACCTCCTTCATTGCGAGAGCATCAGCTACTGCAAATCTCAATTCTTTATCGGAATTTGGATAATTGTTTCCAATAACAAGCCCGACTCTTTTGCCAGTCATGATGCTAACGCACAATTTATTTATTGGAGTTCATGAAACAACTCAGACCTTCAAAGACTGATAGCTGCGGGTTTTCTTCAAAAAATTGGGATAATTTTGTAAGAGGCAATTTTGAAATATTAACCGTGCTTCCGTCAGGGCATTTTAGTTCGATCTCGGCAGTTGGCCTGTACTCTAGCCAGGTTTTCATTGCTTTAAGAATAATCTCTGCAAAGACCTTACCAGTTATGCCGAAAACTGCAAGTGTGCTGAAAATGGTTGTCAGATCAGCTCTATCTCCTTCAGAACAATCGGATTTTAAAGGTTCTATCCAGCCATCAGGTATATTCATGCAAATTGAACTATATAGCTGACAGCACTGCTCCTGCCAATATTCAGAAAAAGTTTCAACGTCTTCAGACGTGAGTACAATAGAGAAATTAGACATATCAAGAACTTGCTGTATTCTACCACCAGCTATTCAACAATCTAAAACTTATATTTCCTTTAAGGGATATATGATTTAAGATTTTTGTTCAGTAAGAAATACAAGCTTGAAAAAAGTGAAATTTCTTTGAAAATTTTTTAGATAATTCAAAGTTTAAGTATTAATTGTAAAAAAGGAGAGTTATAATTCTCTTAAGAGGCGAAAACCTACATCTTTGCACTGATATGCATCATACTTGGCGTTCAAGCGGGTTGATGAACAACAGTTATTAACATTATCAGAAAGACCACCACCCCTAACAACCCGAATGGAGCCATTTCCACTTACCCACGCGCTTCCATTAGAAGGAGCACCACTATAGTTGTCATGCCATTCATCCTGAACCCATTCCCATGTATTCCCATGCATATCATAAAGACCCCAGGGATTTGGTTTCTTCTGGCCAATTGGATGAGTTTCAAGACCGGAATTATTTTTGTACCACGCATATTTATCAAGCTTTGACTCATCGTTACCAAAGAAATACCTTGTTTGCGTGCCAGCCCGGCAGGCATATTCCCATTCCGCTTCAGACGGAAGACGGTATTTGTCAAGTTTTTCCTTTTCGTTGAGCTTCTTAACAAATTCTTGAGCATCATCCCAAGAAACACGCTCAACAGGAGAATCATCGTCTACGAAATATGAAGGATTACTGGCCATTACTTCACGCCACTGTTTCTGGGTGACTTCATACTTTCCGAGATAGAAAGCGTTTCTAATAGTTACTTTATGGACAGGAGTTTGATTATCAGAAAGAAAATCCTTCTGGAGATCACCTGTCTGGAGCTGACTAACTAGAGTTCCATTACCCACAGGAAAACCCATTCGGTAATATCCTGGATTGATTAGCACAAATTCCATTCCAATGGAGTTATTAATCTTATCTTTAGGGTGAGATAGATCCCAAAATCCAGATAGTAGAAGACAGATGATTGCTACAATAAAGAAGGTTGCTACAATAAAGAATATCTGTTTTTTTGAAATTCCTTTTTTAATTCTTTCAGCAAACAGAGATCTTTTTATGATAGGAAGATTTTCCAGTTGTACTTCTCTCTGTTGTACTTCTTTCTGTTGTATTTCTTTCTGTTGTACTTCTTTTATATAGCCGTTATTCAAACACTGTACGGTGGCAACATAGATCTTGAGTGAGATTTTATCTTCAAGAAGAGATTCAAGATAAGGTTTTATTTTTGCATCGAAATCGGTCAATTTTTTTGGATCTTCATACTCATTGATGAGAAGATTCATTGCCTGTTCATAGAATTCATCAGGGAATTCATCTTTATATTTTTCATACTTTTCAACTAATTTATGCTTTTTTCGTTCAAATTCTCTTTCTTTAATTTTACGGGGATTTTGTCCAATAATTATTTTTCCTTCGAATTCTCCCCCTTTTTTGGGGATTTGAGATCTGCAGGACCTGGATACTGTGTTCTTCTGGGCGTAATTATATAACTCTTCAATAGAAATTACTCCGTCAGAATCTTCATCAGCATCACCGCTCTTCAAGCCATCCAATAAATAATATGTGAAAATGCCGTGTTTTAAGTCTTTATCTTCCTTTGCCAGAGGAGAACCAGCAGACCCAGTTGATGAAAGTATCACAGTGCCAGAACCAGAAAATTCAGACAGAGCTTCTGCAAGGCTATCCCCTCTAATACCAGCAGCAAAGCTGTAGCAACAATCTAGAATAATAACTACTGACTGGCAGGGAGATTGCCTCCTGCATTTGTTGATAAGAGAAAAATTCAAGGAAGTTGTCAGCTTAGATTCTAAACTGGTATTTTTGAAACACAAGCACAGCTCATTCTCAAAATCCAACGTTCCATGACCCGAGAAATAAATTAAGATAAGATCATTCGATTTCGCATCTTTCAGTGCTTTTTCAATTTCTAATGAAACTTCGCTACTTGTCTTATCTGTTAAATTAATAACTTCGTCAAACGCACATAAATTAGGGTCCTTAAGAAGATTTAGGAGTTCTATCGAATCGTTAATTGCGAAATCCAGATTAGGAAAATCAGAAGATACATAGTTATTAGTTCCAATTATGAGCCCAATTCTTCTTCCACTCATAATCCCCACTCTTAAGTTAAAACTTCTAAGTTAAAACTTCTTTTTGAGAACTTTTGATTAAAGCAAAACTGTCACAGATAGATAAATTTTGATGAGTATTAAAAAATTCTAGAATATTGGGTAGTGACATATTTGAGATTTCAAACGTGCTCTCATCAGGACACTTTATTGTGATTTTTGCTTGCGGCCTATTTTCCAACCAGACTTTAATTAATTCCAAAACTTTCGCAAAAACATTTGCTGTGATCCCCTTGGCTATAAGAGTGCTGAAAATCGTAATTATCCCTCTCTCATCCCTCGAAGGTCCACAGCTTAGAGGCTCTATCGAACCTTCATTCAGATTCCGATTAATCGAATTGTAGAGAATGGAACATTGCTTCTGCCAGTACCCAGTAGATTGTTCAATTTCTTCAGATTCCAATACAATTTGAAAACTAGATTGCTCAGAACCCTCTTGCATCCTCCGACCACCTATGCTATAGCCCTATTTTTATTAATAGTAATATATAGTATATCACATATATAATCAATTACTCATGAATATTTCGTTTTTAGATCAAAAAGAATACAAAACTATTTTAAGAGATAATCATATGAACAAAACTAGGTCGACGTAAAAGAAAATATGAATGAAAATATTTCTTCTAAGTCATTCTATTTCTTCTAAGTCATTCCCTTTTATTCCAGCAATAGCCAAATATATTATTTCGATAAAAAACCCATGTTAAAAGTTATCGATTTAAGAACTCTATTAACCTTTGAGGTGCCTGGCTTGTGGTCAAAATATACATTTTGAGCAGATCGTCCGCCATGGCTCTCGTATATGTACAATCAAGGATTTCTGTGAAATTCTGGCCGGGCTCTGCGTATTTAAAGGCGGCAATGCATACCGGACAAAAGCGATAAAGCCAGCAGTTTCTGCATACTGTATTTTTAACTTCAAGGTATGCCTGTCTCAAAACCCTTACTTTTTCCTTCTCAATTCCATTTTGAACCGATCCTATTGAACTACGGTTGAATGTATTGCAAACAAACAATTTTCCATCAGCACCGATTGCTGCCCCGTTTATCCCAGGTATGCACTCACCAACGTAAGACCACTTATCGTCCTTGCTTATGCATTTTTTCGCAAAAGCATAAAAAGGAGCCTCGTACATCGCAGATGGTATGAATTGAGTTTTTTCTTTCTTGCCAGTGAGCAGGTATTCAACGTATGCCTCCTTAAACGGTTGCATTTGTTTCCTGAAGGTGATTTTATCATCTTCACTATAAAAATCAGTACCTTCCATATTCATTATCGATATGGAAAAATTTCCCCTATGACCACTGAAATTAGAAAAAAGACTATTTTCTCGGAAATACTGATCAACTTCATCAATATGGAATGGTGGTGCCAATGTACACGACAAGCCTATACAATTATTATAATAGTCTAAATCTGTATCACGAATTAGTTCAAGCTTTTTGATTACACGCTGGTGAGTGGCACGGCCATCTGGAGTTTTTCTATATCTATCGTGTATATGAGGAGGTCCATCAAGGCTTATCTGCACTTTAATTCTTTTATTTACAAGGAAATCAACAATATATTTGTTTAGTAACAATCCATTTGTTACTATTTGAAAAGAATACTGTTTGTCCTCATATGCCTCAAGTGCTTTGATCATGAGACGAACTCCTTGGAAGTTCATTAAAGGCTCGTCTCCATAGAATACAATATTCACTTTTTCGCTTTCATAGGACGCTTTTTGAATATAATATGTTACATCACTAATTAATCCAGAAGATATGGATATCGGCTCATGACGACGCTCTTTTGGATATATCCCGGAATAAGTACAATAAGCACAATTCAGGTTACATTTATATGTTGGAAATATAAAAAATCCAGAAAATTGTAGTTGACTCTTTTTAAAATAAATATCGTTATCCAGTTCATTTTTTAAAACTGGGGGCTCGTCGTCAGTAAAGAAAATTTCATCTAATATGTCTAAGTCAATTCCGGGAACTAGGTTCGCTATTTTATTGTGGAAGTAGGATGTACTGAAACTCTGAGCACTGGTCAAAAATTCACTGTAAGTTGAAAATAGCAGAAGATAAGTCTTTCTCCCTATCTTATATAATTCTCCATTGTTTCCATTAAAGATATAGTTGTTCCCGTTATCGATATTAATAAAATACAGCAATCTGTTAAGAGCCATTGTATTATTTAATAAAGAGGCTGACGATTGTCATGATGTCCAAGTGTACCAGGCTCACCTGAGATGCAATGACCGCTACAGTTGTCATTACATTTTCGTAGAGAATTCGTATCGTTACCGTATGAGAAAATATTGACTTTCTCTATTTTGCTTATTGCTTCATCATCCATCATAAATTCCCCATCTCTCTTCATCCTTCTAGTATCGTGTTAGCCACAAAATGTCACGAAATAGATTGCAATAATCCATAAATTATTAGATATTCTGGAATTAACGCGACGCTAGATATAAATGATTCATTAAAATCAATTATAATCCCAATTATATGATAATAATCCCGGTTATATGAATATATTCCAGAAAATCGAAAATATTATAAAAGAACTTAAATTATATACAACACAAATACTCGAATAAGACTCTAAGTAGGAAAGCGATCATAAAAATCAAAAATTACTGGTAATAAAATTGTATCATGAAGAATTAATAGATCTCGATGATAAATATGCACACGTTTTTGAATTTAATCAAAACATTATGGATAAGAGAAAGAAGAGAATACTGAAAATTGGATTACTGTTGCATTGTAAACTACAGTTGAAAAAGAGGGAGGAGTGAGACTATAGTTCCCTCAACAGACGGAGCCCGAGATTGGCAAGCCGACTCTCAGTTTTACGTTTGAAACGGCCAGCCGAACGGCAGAACCCTGTCTCGCAGAGCCAGCTGCACCCACGAGAAACATGATAAGAGACACTTCCGTCTTCCCACGCGCTCCCATCCGAAGGAACGCCATTGTAATTTTCGTGCCATTCATCCTGCACCCATTCCCAGACATTTCCGTTAATGTCGTAAAGCCCCCAGGGATTTGGTTTCTTGCAGGCAATTACGTGAGTCTTATCGCCTGAATTTCCAGCATGCCAGACGTATTCATCAAGTTTTGACTCATCTTCACCAAAGAAACACCTTGTTTGTGTACCGGCGCGACAAGCGTATTCCCATTCGGCTTCTGAGGGTAAGCGGTATTTATCAGTTCCTTCCTTTTCATTCAGCTTTATGACAAACTCCTGAGCTTCTTTCCAGGAGATCATCTCAACAGGGTGATCTTCACCCTTGCAATATGAAGGATTGCTGCCCATTATCTTTTTCCACTGTTTTTGCGTGACAGCGGATTTACCCAGATAAAAAGAGTTATTAATTTTTACTTTATGAATCGGAGACTCGGAATCTGATCTGTCCTTCTCTTCTAAAGGTGAACCCATCTCGAATTCGCCGGCCGGGATCAGTGCAAATTGCATACCTGTAAAAGGACTGGTAAAGGTTTCAGTATCATCCGGATTATCAGCCAGTGCAAGAATAGACGACTCTTCAGTTTCCTCAGTTTTCAGGTAGTATCGAATTGTATTAATGTAAGTCTTAATATTCATATTTCCCAAAACCCCACTCCATAAGAATAGTTAATGAGACGTCAGTTTTTAACTTAGGAGTTCCTATTTTCGATTATTGTTTGCCTATTTTCACTTTTAATTCTTATCTCTTTTCGTTTTTAAATTTTTATTTGTCAATTTTCATTTTTCGTTACAATTTTCCAGAATATTTTTCCAGAATATAATTCAATTCATATTTGTCAATTTAAAATTTTAATTTTTACTTATCGATTTTTATATTCAGCTTATCGAGTTCAGTGTTGGTTTTAGCTCTAATTTGTTAGATTATAGAACTCGTTATAATATCGTTGCATATTGTTGATCCAGGAGATTAAACCTTACTGCTATGAAACACCTGGGTCAAGAGTCTTTATGTATCCTACCGTAATAAAGAGAATTATCTAAACTTAAATTGACTATTAAACGTTTTTAAAAAAAATTCATATAACCAAAAGTAAAATATGAGATTGATCTATCATAGGAAAAACCAGCCAGATCCTCTTAACTAAATCAGCTTAGGACTTATGCACTTGAGGAACAAAATCAATTACGGCAAATACTGTGGATTAAAGTCACATTGTAGACAGTTAACGGTCCGATGCTGTTGATTTTTCAGTTCAACTGTGTAAGTCCTACGGCTATCAAAGTTGAAAAACCCCAAACCAAAAATTTAATCAAAATCCCTGATCGAAATCACTGAACAAGACCCGATTAAAATCGTAAACCATACCCCTGATCAGAACTCCTAAAATATAATCATGATCAGAGCCCCCTGAACCACAATCCCGATCAGAATTTCTAAACCACCGTCCTGATCAGGATTTCTAAACCACCATCCTGATCAGAACCCCGAAACCATATTTCGGGTCAGAATCCCTAATATATACCCCCTAATCAGAACTTTAAATTAAGATCCAAAACCCCAGAAGCCCTGAAATCATGGATAATCGAACTGCCCGCTTTTTGAAAACTCGCTTCCAGAAATATTACAAAAATGCCGAAATCGGCCTTCCTGATCACCTGCCTAGCAGAGAATGGGCTTTTATCTTCTTTGACAATATGCCTGATAAAATGATGTACAGGCACAAGGCATTCGGCTCACCCGGAGAAGCTCTTGACTATCTTTACGGCATGGCTCCTGCGCATGTTTACAATTCGACTGCGTATTACGAATATCCTGATGCGCGAAAAATGAATGAGAAAAACTGGCTAGGGGCAGAATTGATTTTCGACCTTGATGCAGACCACCTTCCAGATGCCCCGAGAAACTACGCAGATATGCTGGAGCTTGTAAAGAAGGAAACTTTCAAGCTCATGGATTTCCTTTTAGATGATTTCGGGTTTTCGGAGCAGGAAATTGAGCTGGTATTCTCCGGAGGAAGAGGGTATCATTTTCATGTCAGAAGTCCAAAAGTCCTGAAGCTTGGAAGTGCTGAAAGAAGAGAAATCGTAAATTATCTCAGCGGGAGGGACCTTGATTTCAAATATTTTTTCAGGGAAGTTGCTATGGATGGAGAATTCGGGACCGGCTCAAAGACATTTAAAGGAATGAAAAACGTGCCTATGAAATGCACACTTGTGGGACATGATTCAGGCTGGGGAAAAAGGATTGCACTTTATCTTACGGATTATATGAAAGCCGAATGCGGAAAGAGGTACAAAAAAGATATGTTTCCCGAACTTCGCAGGTATGAGAAAGTAGGGGATACTACAGTAAAAAAACTAATAAGTCTTACAAATAGCGAAAATGGTTTAAAGGATATCCTTGAGAAAGGAAGGCTTGACTTTGACGTCAGAAACTTTAAAGATATTGCTGCCTATTTTATGAGAGAGTCTGTTGAAGATTTTCTGCACAGATTTGGAGCAAGTGTTGACGAACCCGTGACTGCGGACATCAAACGTTTGATCCGGGTGCCTGGCTCATTGCACGGCGGGTCAGGTATGCTGGTAAAGAAACTTGCTTTGTCCGAGTTAGAGAAGTTTGACCCACTTACCGATGCCGTTGTCTTTGGCGAAAGGCCGGTAAAGATAACAGTTTCAAAGCCTTTTTCAGTGCAGTTAAAGGGCAAGGATTTAAGAGTAGAAGAAGGCATACAGGAAGTTCCTGAGTATGCGGCAGTGTACTTAATTTGTAGAGGTGTTGCTGAGTATGGACATAGAAGAAATCAGCCAGGTCCTGTATAAGGAAAAAAACCAGACAATAAAGACAATTCCGGCTGATTTTTACCTGGAGGCTGAGAAATATGTCCGGAAACTCGAAGAAGAGATTGAAAAAGTCGGCAATTCCCGTTCTCCGGAGTTCAAAATGCTTCAAGACGAGCATGAAAGAGCACTTTCGGACCTTGAGACTATCTTCATGAAAAGGATAGGAAAAGTTATAACCAGGGCAACAACCCAGTCTAATGCGAATAAACCTATTTCAAAAGACATCGAAAAATTACTTCCTGTGGAAAAGAAGCTTTATGATCTTGTACTGCAAGGAATTAAAGCCGCAAAAATCGAACTTTTAGGTCCTATCCTGTACCCTGGTTCCGAGAATACTGCAGTCTGGCCTGAAATTGTGGAAAGACAATTCTCTGCCGGTTTCAAGGGGGGGACAGACGCAAAAATGGGAACTCCTGTTATTGCAGCCAGAGGGAAAACAGGGGCAATTCCAGACAAAAACAATATAAATGAGGAATACGTTGTTGTCCGAATACTGAAGGATCTGCCTACCTTCACAGGCGCAGATGGCCGAAATTATACTGTCAGTGCCGAAGAAGTTGTTGTTTTGCCGCAGCTCAATGCTACAGGGTTGATAAAGCGCAATGCAGCTAAACTGATTGTCGAACAGGAAGACTCGGGAAAAGACTCATTTCCTGGAAAAAATTAATTTCCTGAGATTTACAGCTTGTTTTAGCTTGAGAAAGGAAACGGCAGGCAGTTTAAAGTGTTGGAGATTCTGAGTTAAGCCATGAAGGCCGGAAAGCCTATCAGGTAATAGTATGAGTATTTATATGTGTAGCTATATTTGTGTACCTTAACCTTGTTAGTTAACCTTGTTAGCACCAAGCTTTTTAAAAAAGCTTGAGCAAAAACTAGTAGTACCTTAACTTTGTAAATGCTTTTGACCTCGCCTTGATAGAAGGTTTCTAATCGTGATATCGAGACCGAAAGAGGTCTGAAAAATATCAAGTTCATCCAATCAAAGGCTTCCCAAATAAGATCTTCCCAGGATCTAAATGCCGTACGTAAACGCCATACGTATAATTTCCATATGTGTTATATAGTGTCTTTCCGCAAAAGCCGGAGAAGGCAAGCTGAGTACCAATAATCATTAAAAAGGTGTAAAGAATGAAGATTCCAAAGAAGTTCAGGAGTTACTGCCCTTACTGTAAAACCCATCAGGAAATAGCGGTTGAAAGGGTCAGGAAGGGTCAGGCTTCATCCATGACTCACATTGCAAGACAGAAGAATAGACAGCAGGGCATAGGAAACAGTGGGAAATTCTCCAAGGTGCCCGGTGGCGACAAGCCCACAAAGCGTATCTGGCTTAGATACCGCTGCACAGTATGTAAGAAAGCCTACCAGAAACCATGTTTCAGGGCAAAGAAGTTTGAGTTCAAGGAGTAAGATAAGATGGTAGATTATACCCAGAGGCCAAAAAGCAGGTTCCTGCGCGTAAAGTGCAACGACTGCGAAAATGAACAGATTATATTCGGGAGTGCAAGCCGTAAAATCACCTGCGTAGTCTGTGGAAGGACCCTTGCCGAACCAACCGGTGGAAAATCGACAATCACTACTCATATTCTGGAAGTGCTTGAATAACCGAACAGGTAAAAGCACTTTATAGCATTGAGTAACAGGTAATAAAGAGATAAAACTTGAGAAGTGGTGCGAATGGGAAACGATAACTGGCCCGAAGTCGGAGAATTTGTTGTTTGTACTGTAAAGAATGTGACGGATTTCGGAGCCTATGTCGAGCTTGAGGAGTTCGGAGGGAGAGAAGGTTTTATCCACATCTCCGAAATAAAAGCAGGCTGGGTCAAGTACGTCAGGGACTACGTAAGGGAAGGGCAGAAGATAGTCTGCAAGGTTCTTAACGTGGACCCTTCCCGCGGCCACATCGACCTTTCATTGAAAGATGTAAACGAGCACCAAAGGCGCGCTAAAATCCAGGAATGGAAAAATGAGCAAAAAGCCGCCAAGTGGCTCCAGTTCGTGGCTGAAGAGACAAATACCGATGAGGATACCCTGCAAGCTTTGCACGAAAAACTCGTAGAAGAGTTCGGAAGTGCATATTTAGCCTTTGAAGAAGCTGCCATCGAAGGAGAGAAAGCCTTCAAAGGAGTCAAAGTTAATAAGAAATATTTAAAGAGTATAATCAAGATAGCAGGGGAAAACATCAAACTGCCTTTTGTAGACATTGCAGGCTATGTGGATCTGACCTGTAACCTTCCAAACGGTGTAGAAGTTATAAAGCAAGCCCTGAGTGCTGCAACTTCTGTCGATGACGTTGATGGAAAAGACATAAGGCTCGAAATAAGTTACACAGGGGCTCCAAGATACCGAATCAAGGTAATTGCCCCAGATTACAAGAAAGCTGAATCAGTCCTTAAAAAATCTGCCCAGATAGCAGTCGATACCATTGCCAAACTTGGCGGACATGGGACTTTCAAGCGGCATATCGAATCGGCAAAGGCGTGATACCCTTTGGGACAAAAGATCCGCAAATGCAAAAATTGCGGCAGGTACACTTTAAGGGAAATTTGTCCGGTCTGTGGGGGAAAAGCTTTCTCCCCAAATCCGGCTCGCTTTTCTCCTCAGGACCCTTATGGCAGGTACCGCAGAATGGCAAAGAAAGGATAAGGAATTGTTATGCAACAAAGTACACTTGTCCGCCTGAAAGAAAATCTTGAACTCAAAAAACCAATCCTTTTAGTTGGACTTCCAGGAGTAGGACTCGTAGGCAAGCTAGTGGCAGAGCATCTGGTAGACGAACTTGGGGCTGAAAAAGTAATAGAAGTTTATTCTCCGCATTTTCCACCTCAGGTCCTGGTCAATAAAGACTGTACAGTCCGTCCGGTAAGCAACACTATATACTACGCAAAAGCAAAAGAGAATGACATCCTTTTCCTTGTAGGAGATCATCAGAGTACAACTTCACAGGGACATTATGAACTCTGTTCGCTTTATCTTGATATTGCAGAAGAGTTTGGAGTGCAGAGGATTTACACGCTCGGAGGGTATCCCACAGGCAAACTGACCTATGAGGATACAGTCCTTGGGGTCGCAAATGACACGAAACTGATTGAAGAAATCAAAGAGTATGGGGTAGAGTTCAGGGAAGCCGAACCCAGCGGAGGTATAGTTGGAGCTTCGGGCCTGCTTGTAGCTTTCAGTAAGATGCGAGGCATTGATGCTGCCTGCCTTATGGGCATGACCCCAGGATATTTAATGGACCCTAAAAGCGCCCAGTCTCTTCTAAAAGTGCTCTGTAAAATGTTCGGAATTGAAGTAAACATGGAGTCTCTTGAGAAAAAGGCCGAGGAAATGGAAAGCATTCTTGAGAAGCTAAAGGAAAAAGAAGAGCAACAGACAATCCAGGAAGCAAAACCTACCGAAGAAGACCTGCGCTACATAGGATGATATGGTCTTAGAAATGACCAGAGAATTAAGTATGAATTTAGCTAAGGCTATCTAATTAAAGTGAACACTAAAAGTTGGATTTTCCGGTAAAGGGAAGGAAATGAAAGTCAATACAGACCTCCATCTCCATTCAAAGTACTCCATGGCATCTTCCAGAAGAATGGAACTGCCGACAATTGCCAGGGAGGCTTCAAAAAAAGGGATGGAATTAATCGGTACTGCAGACTGTACTCATCCGAAGTGGCTCGAAGAGATCAAAAGAGTATCTGTTTCAGATGAAGAAATCCGCATAGATGAGATTTATTTTATCCCAACTACCGAGATAGAAGACCGAAACCGTGTACACCATCTCCTGATTTTACCTTCTATTTCAAAGGCTGAAGAACTGGCCGAGCGCATTGCTCCTTTCGGAAACCTTGAAGCTGATGGCCGTCCCAGTGTCAGGCTGAATGGAAATGAACTTGCAGAAATTGCAAAAGACATTGGAGCCCTTATTGGCCCCTGCCATGCTTTTACCCCCTGGACCGCACTTTACGGCTACCATGACAGCCTGAAAAGTTGCTACGGGGATATGACAGATTATATTTCTTTCCTGGAACTTGGCCTGAGTGCAGACAGTGACTATGCAGACCGAATCCAGGACCTTCACCGCCTTACTTTTCTTTCGAACTCCGATGCCCACTCCCCTTCAACCAATAAACTGGCAAGGGAGTTTACGCAGTTTGATGTACCTGAGCTTACCTTTGACGGCTTGAAAAAAGCCATACTCAGGGAACAGGGGTATAAAGCTACTCTGAATGTGGGGTTCTTTCCTGAAGAGGGAAAATACAATCGATCAGCCTGCATTAAATGTTATACTCAGTATTCACTGCCTGAAGCCGTTGAGAATAAATGGCGCTGTCCGGTCTGCGGAGGCGTCATAAAGAAAGGGGTTTTCGACCGCGTGAATGAACTCGCAGACTTTAAAGAGCCGAAACATCCTGAACACCGTCCTCCTTACCTTCATCTCATTCCTCTTGCGGAAATTATCCAGATGGCTCTCGGCCACGCAAGCGTTCAGACAAAAGGTGTACAAACGGCCTGGAATAAACTTATAGAACGCTTCGGAAACGAGGTCAAAGCTCTTATTTACTCCGAGCCTGAAGACCTGAAGGTCGTGGGTGATGACAGGATAGTAAACGCAATCCTGGCTTTCAGGAAAGGCAATGTTATAATCCATCCCGGCGGAGGAGGCCAGTATGGATGGCTTGAGCTGCCTGAAAACCTGAAAAATGAAGAAATCCGGCAAACAGGACAGCTTTCATTTGCAGATCTTGAAGAGATAAATCCCGCGAAAGCAAGCAAACCTGAAAAAAAGAGAGAAAAAAATCTCCGGAAAAAACCCGGCGAAACCGAAAAAGAAGGACCAAGTAATCAAGAATCGAATAATATGGAACCGGATGATGCAGGCCAGAGTTCACTTTTCGATTTTTAAGAAACAGGTTCGAGAATAATAAGATATATAAGAAAGAAAGTATATTCACTAACCCTGCATCTGAAACACGTTGCATTAAAAACGTCGGGTAGCGCCCGGAAATTTTTCTCACTTTAAAACAAAATGCCCAGGTAGTCTAGTGGTAAGGCGACGGTCTCGAAAACCGTTTCTTCTTTGGGAGAGCGCAGGTTCAAATCCTGCCCTGGGCGTAGTTTCTAAAAAGGTTTAAAGTCTATTTTTGTAGGACTGTGGTTTTGGAAGTAGTGTTTAATAAACTATATACTAAAAGACAGTTAGATTCGTTGAAAAGTTCTGGCATCTCTTAAGCTAATCGAAAGCTAATCTTGAATTTCGTGAACGACTGTTTTTCCGAAGGTATATGTGAGCATAGAGCTCTCAAATACTTATCAGCTTTTGAGATTGGTTCAAAGTCCATTTTTATTGATTTTAATAAAACAACTGAAGCAGACATCCGTGCTTACTTTGGGAGTATTGACATATCTTTACTTAGTGACTGGACTAAACACGACTACAAAGACTCACGGACAAATAATGTCAAAACATTATCTTTAAAAGGCAATGTGCTGATTTTTCTGTAAAATCATAAATATTAAAAAGTTGGTAGTTTGAAAATCCAATATCAAAAGACCGGAATTATAATCAGTACACAAAAAATGAACTTTGAATTTACAGCAAATTCGCAACACTGCCTTCAGCAATAGATTAGAGTGAGTCCTTCACAGTCATTAATACCATCCTTAAGGAGACTAAAAACATGGAATCCCAAAACTACAGGCTTATTGCAATCCAAATCGGTGATGCCCTAAAATACTCGACTTCTGTAAATGAAATCGATAGAGCAGCAAAATCCGTTTTTTCCTTTAATTGCGAAGACTTTCCGAATGAATCCATTAGTTCTGTAAGAGCAAAGAAGATACATGATTGGATATTGACTTTAGCAAAACAGAAACTGACACCTGATGAACGGAATAAATTTTTGTGTAAATTTCTTGATTTGATCGTGCCTGATGAAAGTAAAGAACAGATAAACAACCTTTTGATCAACGCAGGTATCTCAGAAGTCAATAAAAAAGAATTAAGTGAATTCACTAACAGAAAATTTCATCCTGAAATTGTGAAAAATTGCAGCAAGCTATACTTTGACGGTCATTACTTTCATGCAGTCTTTGAAGCAGCTAAAATCTATCACCAGAATGTTCAATCGAAGTCCCAGAGTATGAAAGAAGGACAAGATCTTATGCTTCAGGTCTGGAATCCGAAAAATGGAACATTGAAAGTTACAAAATGCGTTTCAAGTACTGATAAAAACGTTCAGGAAGGTATAGCTTTTTTGTCTGCTGGCCTAATGCGAGCTATAAGAAACCCAACAGCTCATGAACCTGCACATCTCTGGCCAATTACAAAAGAAGAATGTCTAGATATACTGAGTTTTGTGTCATTTTTAATGAAAAAGTTGGATGAGGCTGTTTATTTTAGTCAGGATTATCAGTGATAATGTGAGTAGTAGCTTTTTCTTATAGTGGATAGAGACATAAACATTTACTGGTAAAAGACTGAGATTATCGAATTTAGGCGTAAAACATGGATTTGAGTTTAATAATAGCCATCATGAGTGTCATTGTCGGTATTATTAGTTTATACTATACTCGTAAACAAACTCATGTTACGGAAAATCAAGCATCTGCCACTGATAAAAGTATAATTGTCACTCAGGAAAACAAGATAACAGAGCATTTTACTAGAGCGATTGAACAATTAGGAGCAGTAGATAAAGATGGAAATCCAGCTATAGAAATTCGCTTGGGTGCAATATCCTCTCTGAAAATAATAGCAGACAAATCAGACGAGTACTACTGGCCAATAATGGAAAACTTAACAGCCTACCTGAGAAAGAATTCACAAGTTGAATATGGAGAAAGAACCTTTCATTTTGAATATTCCAATGCTCATAAAGAGAGTATAGAAATCGAAGACCGAAAAATGCAAGATAGAGTCTCTTTGGACATTCACGCAATCATTACTGTGATTAGAAAACGCAGGTATTTCTTTAATTCTGACGAGGATAACCATCTAGATTTACAAGAAACTAACCTACGAGAAGCTAACTTTCAAGGAGCCAATCTTCAAGGGGCTAACCTTAAGTGGGCTTACCTTGGAGGAGCAAACTTTAGAGAAGCTAACCTTCAAGATGCTGATCTAGAAGATGCTAACCTTCAAGAGGTTGTCTTTGTTGATGCTGATCTTTCAGGAGCTAACCCTTACAGGAACTTACCTTAAAGGAGCTAACCTTGTAGATGCTAAGCTTAAAGGGGTTTACCTTATTGGAGCAGATTTCAGAAAGGCTTTCCTTCAAGGAATCAACCTTCAAGGAGCTATCCCTGTATTAGCAAACTTTGAAAGGGTAGATCTTGAAGGAGCTAATCTTGAAGATGCTGACCTTATGGGCGCTAATCTTGACAGGACTAATCTTAAAGATGTAAACCTTTCAGGAGCTAATCTTGAGAGAGCTTACCTTGGTGATGCTCACTTTGAAGGAACAAATCTTGAAGGAGTGAATCTTAAAAATGCTAACCTTGAATACGCGGAATTAAAAGGAGCCAAAAATCTAACAGTTGACCAGCTTTCAAAAGCGAAAACACTTTACATGGCAGAGTTAGACCCAGAGCTGGAAAAAGAATTAAGAGCGAAAGGTTTTGGTCACCTGTTAGATGATGAGCCTCAGAATCAGAACAATTGAATGGATACTAACTGTCATTATCACTGGAACTTTATCCCATAGTGTTGAATTCATAACACAAAAGCTCAAAAAAAGATTACTTGAGCTTAAACAATGACTTTTCTCTGTTCCTATGGCCCACCACTAATCAGTTGATATTTTTCGTTATTTAGCTCACTCTTACTTCTGCTTTATGTACCTCAATTTTTTGTACAACCTAATTTTTTCCTGTTTTCTTTCTGCCGGAAAATTTCCAATGGTGAGATATTCGGGACTGAGAGGTCCTGCCCTGCCTGGTAGCCGTAGAGTTCCTGAAATTCCACAGCAAAGGAATGCATAAAAAGGGCATTTGGGATATCCATTGGGCAGAGTTCTTCGCATTGTCCGCAGTTGATACAGGAATCTGCAACAAGAGAATAGCGCAGTGCATGAAAGGCAAAGGATGGAGGAACCTTTCCCGGGGTGATAGTAAAGTCTGATACTTTTGTCCCGGACAGGGCAGGACATACTTCAATGCAGGTATAGCACTTGATACAACGTGAAGTCTCATCCACAAGCTGTTTCAGGCGGGTCTTTCCCTCCCCTAACGACTGAAAATCTTTCTCTCTCCAGCCATCGGCCAGCTTCAGCATCGACTTCTCGATTTTCCCCCGAATCTCCACCCCTTTAGGAACAGGGGGAAAAGTTTCAACCACGCCTGCAATTTTTGCCTGTTTAAGTAGTTCTGCGCCTTTTGCGCTGCATACCTCAACAAAGGTTGCTTCCATACCCATAACACCCCATTCCCCACAAGCAAGGTCAGCCTGTCTAGGAATTTTCAGTTTGCAACGCCTGCAGTTACTTCTTCTTCCAAAGTTTGCCTCTTCCAATTTGTCTATGGGTATAGAAAACTCCTCTTCAGGAGTTTCAACGATAAACTTCCCCTTAGCAATCCTTTCCTTTTTAACCGAGTCAGGGTTAACTGCAAACGTTTCTACAATCATCTTCCTTGCCATTTCCGGACTGATTGAGCCTCCGCAGTTTAGTCCAATCATGAGGATATTTTCCAGCCTGACTTCTCCCCGCTTTGCAAGCTCATAAAGCCCCATGACATCGCATCCTTTCAGGGCGACTGCAATTTTCAGGTTCTCTGCCTTTTCCAGATATTTGCTGAAAAGCCTGGACAGAAGAAGGGTCCCGAAATGCAGGGAACCCGAAATTTCCGAAATTTCTGCCGGGTCCGTAATCAGCACAGGTACAGCATCATAGATGTCGGCTCCTTTCCTGACCCCGAGCACTGCATCCACACTTCCACTTTCCAGTGCAAATTTCAATAGAGCTGAAACCGCACCGCCTGACTCACCTTTTTCCAGTAATTTCTGGTCACAAGCCTGGACATAAAACATGTCTCCTTCTGACGGTTTCAAAACTTTTCCTCCAAAAGTTTACCTTCTTGAGGTTCTATTTTCTCAATTTTTACCGCACACGCCTTGTACTCCGGAATCTTTGCCACGGGGTCGAGAGCCCCGTTAGTCAGCAGGTTGGCTGCACATTCCTTAAAATGAAAAGGTATGAAGACAACCCCGGGTTTTATGTCTTCTGTGACCATTGAAGGGATTTCGATCTTCCCTCTCCGGGAAAGTACGCGGACTTTTTCTCGGTTGCGGATTCCTAACTTTTTCGCATCTTCCGGATGAAGCTCCACCCAGCCGGTTCTGACTTCGGAGGCAAGGGTTTTCGACCTGCGAGTCATAGTCCCTGTATGCCAGTGCCAGATGTTCCTTCCTGTAGTAAGAATGAAAGGATATTCCACGTCCGGGACTTCGGCTGGGGGCTTCCATTCAATGCCAGAAAACTCCGCCAGCCCATCAGAGGTGGAAAATTTTTCGGTATGCAGGATTGGAGTTCCTGGATGAGTTTTATTCGGGCAGGGCCACTGAAGAGAGTCAGGTTTTTCAAGGCGCTCGTAGCTCATGCCTCCATATTGAGGGGTAACCTTTGCGATTTCCTCAAAAATCTCCGCTTCGTTCATGTAGGAAAATTGAGGCCCGTACCCCATACACCCGGCAAGTTCACAGATGATGCGCCAGTCCGCCTTAGCATCTCCCGGAGGGTCTACGGCTTTCCTGATTCGCTGCACTCGACGCTCAGTATTGGTCTGGGTCCCGTTCTTTTCTGCATAACAGGCTGCAGGCAAGACCACATCAGCAAGATTTGCAGTCTCGCTCAGGAAAATATCCTGCACGACCAGAAAGTCCTGTTGCTTCATGGCCTTTCTTACCTTGTTTAGATCCGGGTCCGAGAGCATGAAATTTTCTCCCATAACATACATGCACTTCACAGTCGATTTTCCTTCTGCAAGCTGTTCCATCAGCTCCGTAACCGTAATCCCTGGGGCTTTAGGAAGTCCGCTCACCCCCCAGATAGCTTCCATTTTTCTGCGGTTTTCCGGATTTGCAACCTTCTGGTACCCGGGATACACATCCGGCAAGCAGCCCATGTCACATGCTCCCTGTACATTATTTTGCCCTCGCAGTGGGTTGACACCTCCACCTGAAACTCCAAGGTTTCCGGTTAGAAGCATCAAGTTTGCCGTGGACCTCACGTTGTCAACTCCCACCGTATGTTGGGTGATACCCATTGAATAAATGAGGGCCGATGGTTTTGATTGGGCAATCCACTCGGCTGCGGTTTTTAAGTCATCCTCTGGCACCCCTGTGATTTTTGAGACGTTTGGCAGGGAATAGGTCTCCTGCATGACCACGGATTTCATTTCCTCATAATTTTTTGTCCTTTTTGAGATAAATACCGAATCTTCCCAGCCGTTTTCTATAATATGGTGCATGAGTCCATTTAGGAGGGCAACGTCCGTGCCTGAATACATAGAAAGATGGAGGTCTGCCTGTTTTGCCGTGGGCGTGCAACGAGGGTCTGCACAGATTATTTTAGCCCCCTTCTTTTTTGCAAGCATTACTCTCCTTCCAATGAGTGGGTGCTGCTCGAGGGTATTGCTGCCAATAATGAAAATGCATTTAGACTCTTCAATGTCCAAGATGGAATTCGTCATGGCTCCAGAGCCAAAAACTGCGGCAAGGCCAGCGACTGTAGAGGAGTGACAGAGCCTTGCGCAGTGGTCAACGTTAGAAGTCTTAAGGACAGCACGAGCGAATTTCTGTATAAGGTAGTTTTCTTCGTTCGAGGTTCTTGCTGAAGAGAGGCAGACAATTTCTTCAGGGAGAAAAGTTATGAATTTCCCTGCTATAAGGGCCAGGGCTTCTTTCCAACTTGTCTCTACAAGCTGACCGTTTTCCCTGACCAGCGGCTTTACAAGTCTGTCCTTGCTATGGATGAACTCATTAGCGTATCTGCCCTTTTGACAGAGCTTTCCTGCATTAACGGGAGCCCGGTGCCAGGGCTCAATACCTGCAGCCCTCCCATCTTTTACCACAATGTTAAACCCGCATCCTGTCCCACAGTAAGGACAGGTCGTGTGCACATATTTCAATTCCATGTTTCCGTTTTCTCCTGAATACATTGGTATGTTCTGGTAAAATGATGGTTCATTAATGATAAGCTGATATTTTTCTAAACAATTCACATAACCAGTACCTGCTTTCTTGCGTACTTCACAGTACTCCAGGCAAAATTGCGGGCATTGCTTCTTCTTGCTTAAATGCAGATTGGAGAAAACCAGTCTGAGTTTTTCCTTCTTTTATTTTTTCAAAAAGCTGTTTTAAGGTATCTTCATTACTCTGAGTGAATTTAAATGGGGAATCAAGGAACGGTTCAAAATAAATAGACACATCGTCAAGCCTGTAGAAAGTCCCTTCACACTCTATGGAGTCAACTACTCCCGGAAGCACAATGTCTGAGATAGACGTAGTTGGACAGGGAACTGTATCCAGGCAGATCAAAGGAATTTCTGCAAGGTAAGCTGCACAGTCAGGTGGGATCTGACTCAAAAGATCAGAACACATTACAAAAGCTGCATCCACGTCCTTTTCTCGAAGCAAATCTACGGTTGTGAATTCTCCAGGGTTGTAACGTGGATATCCACGCATGAAATCAAGCCCGAAGGGATAACCATACATGTAAGAAGCAACCTGGCTAAAGCCTGCCGCGTTGCAGCGACTGCGGATAACTCCAACGGTAAATTTGGAATAATTGTTTAATTCTTTCACAAGGTTCATGGCAATTTCAATATTCCTGTACTTCCCAAGGGATGAAGACAGTCCAACTCCTACTGAGATAGTCCCAAAATTGCAGTTTTTCATTATACCTAGCATCTCTTCCATAACAGAAATCGGAACTCCTGTAATCTCCTCTATGGAATGATGAGGAGTTTTTCCATGTAAAAGCGTCAAGAGTGCGCTTATTAGCTCATAGTCGGAGCCCGGTTTAAGCTGCACGTGCAGGTCAGAAGCTTTAGCAGTTAGAGTTTTTCTTGGGTCCACAGTAATGATTGTCCTGTCAAAACGCCCGCGTTTTGTCCAGTAACCTCTGGGGAAAACTCCATATCTGGACATCTGTCTGGGCATGGATTCAAGTGGATTGGTTCCCCAGTAAACCAAAAGGTCGGCCCTGTTTTTCTTCTGCCCTTCAGTTGCACCGACTTTTCCGGCTTCCTGAGTTCCCATTACTGTAGCCCCATTGCCAGTTGTATCTACAATTGCACCCAGATATTCCCCTATCATAAGCCCCACTTCATGTGCTTCACAGGAAGTTCCGCTGCCTATGGAAATCAGTGGACGTTTCGCCGAAGAAAGGATGTCTGCGGCTATTTGAAGGGCTCCGTCCCAGGAAACCGGCCTTAATTTACCTCCGAACTTTAGAAGGGGCTGTTTAAACCTTCGGGGACTTGTAACCTCATTAAATCTGGAAATTCCCATCTTGCATACATTTTTAGCTTCAATCTTTCCGCCCTTGATTTCAACCTGGATATCGTCGCAGGCAGCTCCACAGACAGGACAGACTATATTTTTGTGGATCATACTCACTGCTCTCCGACATAAAATTTTGATATTGTATATTCAGTACACTTTTCAGAAAAAATCGATAGTAACATCTCGTCTTTCATTTTACTTACCTCTCAACATTGTTCTGTGCACTGCACAGCAGTTCGTTTTCATGCTAATGAACAGTGAACAGTAATTTCACAGCACTGTACCATTTTTATGAACTAGTACTTCAATGTCAACAGGTTTTCAGGAATGCGCCTTTTCCCTGCATTCTGGAAGACGGGTGGGGGAATTCAGGAGAGAACATAACTTTCCAGATCCCAATAGAAAAAAACCGTGTTCAAATTTTTTGCTGTTATTTACCAGTTAGTAGATTTCCAGACCTACGTTTGTTACCAGTAAACTATTTTCTATTTCAAATTCATATGATTTACATAAAGAATTTGTATTGAGAAATAAATTTGTAACTCAGATATAAATATATCGGCGCCTCACTGTTTTGAGTAGAAATTTTATGTTCCTATTCAGAAGTTGACAGTAGATAGAAAACTGATCTTATTAAGTTTGTAAGGTTCATACATAGATATGATTATATAATAGTTGGTGGGAATATAATTTCCGTCTTAAAATGGAGGATCAAATATGAAACTAAGCACACGCAATGTCTTAAAAGGTAAAGTCAAAAGCATTGTCCCCGGAATGGTAAACTCTGAAATTGTAATAGAATTACCAGGTGGAACAGAAATCACTTCCATTATCACAAAAACATCAGCTGAAAGTCTGAACTTAAAAGTAGGAAGCGAGGTCTATGCAGCAATCAAGGCCTCAAGTGTGATGATAGCCACAGACTAACTGCTTATTTTTCATCATCAATTGATGATGAGAAAATATAGTCAAAAACAATTAATTTCGCATGCCGCAGAAGTGCAAAAAAGCTACCTGGTAATATCAACACCCGTTTAAAAAGAAATAAACAAGTATCAGATCTGTATACATCTGTGCATGTCTGTGCATGTCTGCGCACAGTTATGCACACCTACGTACATTTACGCACATCTGTGTAACATAGATCTAGCTCAATATATTTAAAAAGAGTATTACATGTATCATTATATTCGGCTCTTCGCCATTCTTTATGGATAAGATGATTTTCAATTCAAGACCGCATTGGTTTTTATGAGGACATTATGAGGATATCCACACAAAACAACGAAGAGCCTTATATTCTGTATACTTAACTTCATAATGCAGAATATCACGCGGAAAATTTGCTTATCGAGCATCAGTATCAATAAACTTTTAAAAATAATAGATTGGCTCATATGCATTTATTTTATATATGACTTAAGTGATTGAAGCTTTTTTATAAAAATTAATCTTAACTTATCTTCATGCAATAAGAGAAAATTAGCCAAAAAAAATCGTTGAATTGAAATAAATAAACCATAATAAATAGAGTAAATTTTATTACATCAACTTTACCGGTTTTGAATAAAT
>Ga0183101_1000091_pt4 | contig 26673 bp, 19 predicted proteins | sample Biomet3_FD_127790 | JGI IMG/M metagenome (GOLD analysis project Ga0183101, IMG submission 127790) | Microbial communities from bioreactor (seeded with sewage sludge) at LBNL, California, USA - Biofuel metagenome 3 | ecosystem: Engineered > Bioreactor > Anaerobic > Unclassified ...
CTATGGCAAGCAGGGGCCGCGCTGCAATGCCGAGCTTTCCGGCGCGCTGCTTGAAAAGCACTGCGCCCTTGACGCCGAAGGCCACGCGCTTATGGAAGCCGCCGTCAACAGGCTTTCGCTCTCCGCCAGGGCCTGCGCCAGGGTGTTGCGCATGGCGCGCACCATCGCCGATCTGGATAACGAGGAGCGCATCGCCACCCGCCATCTGGCGGAGGCCGTTTCCCTGCGCGTGCTGGACCGGGGCTGATTTTCCCTTTGCCGCATTCCAGCCATTCTCGCAAAACTTCCGAGCCATAGGCGGTTTTCCGCCAACCCCAAGCGACCTCGCCGTGTGCGCCTTCCGCGCCCTTTGCGCAGGTCTGGGGGGATTCTTGACTGTTATATGACATGGTCATACATTGACGGCGTCATGTGCTTTGCCAACTTCACACACGAGGCGCCTATGGACGAAGACGTTCTGGAAAAATCCTATATCCCCTTTCAATGTTTGGTCATAAACACGCTCAACCAGTTCAATGTGGCGGGAATTTCCACCGCGCAATACCAAATTCTGGATGTTCTTGTTGCCAGCGGCAGCAGAACAACCAAGGAGCTGGCGGCGCTGCGCGGCATTTCCCAGTCCGGCACCTCCAAACTGACCAAGCGGCTTTTGGACAAAAAGTACATTGTGCAAAATAGAAGCGACATCGACAGGCGCTGCTATGACATATCAATCACTTCCGCCGGGAGAGAATTTCTTAACAGAGCGGAAAAATTCAGAAAAGAAATCATGGTCGTCATCAAAACCGCATTGTCGGAACAGGAAGTAGCCGCCTTTGCCGGGCTTTGCGGAAAAATCGTCGCAGCGACGGCCCATGGAAGGGAAAAGGAGTAGGAAATGGAATTCAGCGGCACTGTCGCCATTGTTACAGGCGCGTCTACCGGCGTTGGCCTGGGCATCGCCAAGGAGCTTTACGCCCAGGGGCTCACCGTGGTCATCACGGCTAGAGAGCGGCACGGCATCGAGGCTGCGGCCCGGGGCATGGACCCGTCAGGCCAGCGTGTCGTGCCCATAGTTGTGGATGTCAAAGACCACAGCGCCATGCAGGGCCTGATGGATTCCGTTATGGAACGCTTGGGAAGCATTGACTATCTGGTCAACAACGCGGGCGTAACCGGGCCGCACGGCGTTTCCATATGTGATTACGATGTGGACGACTGGCAGGACGTTATCCAGACGGATCTGAGCGGCGTTTTTTATGGGATGAAGTACGCCATCCCCGCCATGCTCAAAAACGGGGGCGGGGCCATTCTCAATCTTTCGGCCGTCAATGGTGTTGTGGGCATTCCGGGGATTGCCCCATACACCTGCGCCAAACATGGCGTTTTGGGGCTGACGCGCTCCGTGGCGTTGGAGTTTGCGGAAAGGGGCATTCGCGTAAATGCCATAGCCCCCGGCTATGTGGATACGGCCCGCATGAAGGCGGTGCCGGAGGATATTCGGCAAGAAATGGCGGAATCCCATCCCATGAAGCGCATGGCGCAGACGGAAGAGGTGGGAAAGCTGGCGGCCTTTTTGCTTTCGGATGATGCCTCGTTTATCACTGGCGGGTTTTATCCTGTGGACGGCGGCTACACGGCGCAATAGAGCCCCGCCTGGGGGAAGTCTGTTACGCGAAAAGCCCGTGAATCGTTGTGATTCACGGGCTTTTGAATTTTTTTTGCTGGGCCTTTTGGCGCAAGGCCGTTTTATCTGGCTGTTGGCGCGGGCCACGCGCCGTGTTGCCACAGGCGCTGTCGGCCAAGTGGGGCTATCCGGGCCGGGAGCGGCCCGTTGCGTTAGCTGGAGCGCTGTGATTCGCCGCGCGCGGCCTGACCATCGCTGCCGTGGTGTTGGCGTGCGGCCTTTTCCACATTTTTTTTGCGGGATTTGGCTACCTTGGCGTGCTTTTCGCGGTGGTGCCGGATTTTATGCACAGCAGGCGCTCCACTGCCCTGTTCGTTGCCCGCATAGAGGTGGTAGGCCTCACGGGCATTCTTGCGGATATCCGGGTGATATTTGTTGCGCGGCAGGGTGTCCAGCGCCGCCACAACCGTGGGGGCTTCGTTGCCGCACACCTCGAACCCCGCATCAAACAGGCGGAAGGCTTCAACGCTGCGGATCTGGGAATCAGGCGCGCCCATGATGACCGCCAGCAGTCGTTTGTCGCCTCTGGAAACCGTGGAAATCAGGTTGTAGCCCGAGGCGTTTACCCAGCCGGTTTTCAGGCCGTCTGCGCCGGGGTACTGCCCGAGCAGGGGGTTTCTGTTCCAGGTGACATGCCCGCGATACTGCAGCACATGGGTGCTGTGAAAACGCAGGGCGTCCGGGTGCGCGTGCAGATAGGCCCGGGCCAGGGTGAGCATGTCTCTGGCTGTCGTGTATTGGCCTTTGGCGGGCAGACCGTGGGGGTTGATGAAGACGCTGTCGCGCATGCCCAGGGACTGCGCCTTGGCGTTCATCATGTTCACAAAGGCGGGCACCGAGCCGCCCACATATTCGGCCACGGCAGTGCTGGCGTCGTTGCCGGAGGAAACCGCCATGCCGGTGAGCAGCTGTTCCAGCGTCACCTGGTCGTTTTCGCCAAGGCCCATGCGCGAACCGCCCGTGCGGGCCGCAAGGCGGCTGACGGTGATGGTGTTGTCCATGGAGGCGAGGCCGTTCTGCACCTGGTCCAGAGCCAGGAACATGGACATGACCTTGGTCAGCGAAGCGGGCGGAATATGTTGGTCGGCATTTTGCTCAAAGAGCACGGCGTCGCGGTCCAGATCATAAAGAATAGCGGAGCAGACGCCCAGCGAGCTTTGCGGGGGAACCGCAGGCGCGGCAATGGCCGCGCCGCAACGGAGCGGAAAAGCCGCGCAGAATAGTGCGGCCAAAAAAAACAGCGTGCGAAGCGACGGGCGGAAATGACGGGTGCGGGTCATTGCACAGTCCTTATGCGTTGGCTGGACGTCAAGCCTCAAGAGCGCTGCGCTACGCGACCATGGCTCAAAACCGGCATGTCGCGGGCGTGATGAGTTGAGGAAAGCCAGGGGAAAAAGTTTAGAAATTTCCTAAATCGATTCGGCCAATGCTTGTGTACTAAAGATAGGCTGTTATGGCAAGCAATGCGCGCTTGCGCAATGCTGCGCGCGGGTGGCGTTTTTTACCCGGCTGCATGCGCAGCTATGTCTACGCCGAGGCAGGCACGGCGCTTAGTGACGTGATGACGGCCAACGGCGTTGCCGTGTGCCTGCCGGAACAGACGCAGTGCCGTGGCACGCCGCTGTTTGCCTCCGGTGATTTCGCGGGGGCGGATATGCTGGCCGCCGCCAAAGTGCGCGCTTGCCGGGGGTGGGTTCGACGCCGTGAACACCGGCTGCGCCACCTGCGGCACGGCGCTGACGCACGAATATGGAACGTGCCGCGCAACGACGCCGCGCGCATGCGTTGCCAATCCTTACCACGCGCCAGGGCCGTGGAATGACCGCGCGCGGCCGGGTGCGTTGCGGGCCTGGCTTACTGCCGGTCAAGTTCGGCAATCAGCTCCGCCAGCGCTGTGGATTGTCGGCTGAGATCGTCCACGGCCTTGGCGGCTTCTTGCATGGCCGTGGCTGTTTCCGTGGAAATGCCGCTGATGTCCGTGATGGAGGCGTTGATCTCGCCCGTGGCGGTGGATTGCTGCTCGGAGGCAGTGGCGATTGCCCGGACCTGATCGGAAGAACTCATGGCCAACGTGACGATGCGGGTGAGCAGTTCTTCCGCCTTGTCCACCTCCTGCATGGATTTTGCCAGTGTGTCCTTGGTGTTGCCCATGCTGTGCAGCGTGCCGCGCACCGCCTCCTGAATGGCGGTGATGGATTGCCCCACCTCGCGGGTGGCGGTCATGGTTTTTTCCGCCAGTTTGCGCACCTCATCGGCCACCACGGCAAAGCCGCGCCCCGCGTCGCCAGCCCTGGCGGCCTCAATGGCGGCGTTGAGGGCCAGCAGGTTGGTTTGGTCCGCGATGTCTTCAATGGTTTGGGCAATAGCGCCGATGGCATCGGCCTTGCGGCTGAGGTCGTCCACCGCATCACAGGCCGTTTGAAAATCGTTGTGGATGGTGCCCACGTCGCCACGGACGGTGGCAAACTGGCTTGCGCCCTGTTCCGCCGCCTGGCGCGATTCTTCTGAAAGCGTGGCGGTGTTGTCCGCATTTTTGGCGATTTCCAGCACGGATGCGCTCAGCTCTTCAATTGCCGAGGCTGTTTCCGTTATCCTGAGCGACTGGGTTTCCACGCCGCTGCTGGTTGCTCCCACCCTGGTGGAAAGGCTTCCCGATGCTTCCGTGAGCACGGAAACTACCTGGCTGAGGCGCTGCGCGGCATGGCGCATGCCTTCACTGCGGGCGCTTTCCGCCTTTTGGGTGGCCTCTTCGGCGGCATGCCGGGCCAGCTCCGCTGTTTGCGCGCTTGTGTGCGCCTCGTCCGTGCGTCGGTCGGCTTCGAGCATTTTTGCCTTGAGGGTTGAGACCATGGAAACCATGGCGTTGCGCAGCACCGCAAATTCGCTGCGGTACGCATCAGAAATCGGGGTGTCGAAATCACCCTGCGCGACGGATTGCGAGTAGGCGGAGAGCGAAAGTATGGGTTTGATGATAATCCTGTTGAGCAGCACAAAAATAATGCCGACCAGAAGCAGGAGCGCGCCTACGGCGTACAGCGTCGTGCGCGTGTTGGCGCGCGAAAGGGCGTTGGTTTCCGCAAAAAGTTCCTTGTTGGGCACCGCTATGCCAAGCCCCATGCCCGTGGCGGAAACATTGTAAAACACCGTGCAGGGTTCATTCTTGATTGTGGTGGCGAACTGCATGTTCGCCCCTGGCCCCGTGCCGGTGATTACTTTTTGGGGGTCGACAAACGGCAGTTTGCTCGCCGGAGCAAGCAAAAGCGCATTGTCGGCGGGATAGGCCGCCACAAGCCCGCTGCGCGTATCAATGGCGAACGGTATGGAGCCGGGGGTGATGCGCAGCTCGTCCACAGCCTTGCGTAGGTTTTCAATGCTCACGCCCATGGAAGATATGCCCACAATGCGGCTATCATCGCCATACATGATGCCGCTGACGGTGATGAGCAGCGTGTTTGTGGTTTCATCAAGGTAGGGGGCGGACCAGTAAACGCGTTCGGGGCGGGGTGTTTTTCTGTTCCAGTCGGCGGGCAAGGCCTGTGTGTACCAGGGCTTGTGGACATAATCGTATTCAGGAGTGTTATACTCCATGGTCAGCTTGATTTGCTTGTCTTTCCACAAAACATACGGGCCGAAGAGGCGCGTGTCCGTTATGAATTCATTTGGCTCATACCACAGGCCACAGCCCACAGCTTTGGGATAATGGGCCAATGTTCGGGTGAGGTATTCCTTGGTCTCCGCTTCAATGCGCTTATTCGTGCTGCGGCTGACGCGCAGCAGGCTTTCGCCAGCGGTAGCCATGTTGGCCACGGTGTCTTGTGTAACATTCATATATGTATTGATTTTTTCAGTCTCTGCCGCAATTTTTCGCTCAACCAAAGCCTGCGTCTCTGTGGTCGCGTAGGTCTCCATCATCGTAACATTGCGCAGAAGCAGAGCGTAGCCTCCAAGCGCTATCACAATGGTCATCAAAATGAGCAATAATGTCTTGTAGCGGACGGAAATGTTCATGATAATCACTCTTTGTAACGGCTATGAAGTTTTTTTTATGTTATGTGTATTGTACAAAGAATACACAAAATTTCACATATAGATGTGAATATGCCCATTATGCCTAGAGTAAAAGCGACAAAAATGTCGCCTTGTCTCTGCATAACTACGTCAAAAATGTCGTGATGGCGTTTTGAGAGGGAGGTATGATCTCTATGCGACGGGAAAACGGCGGGCTGAAAAGAATAGTGCTATCACATAATATGCTGAAATAAATTTTAAAAAAATATTTTGCGGGCGCGTGTAAAAAAATGGGCAATTTTTGCTCAAATCTTGCATTATATACTCCCCAATTTTTTTAACAGAACGCGACAGATATGTCGTGCAACGAGGCCAGTATTTTCTTGAAAGAAAATACTGGCCTCGTTATTTGTGCATGTTCATGCCCCGATCATGCTTTAAAATAGCGTGCAAGCGGGCATGCTGTGGTGTGTTATGCGTCCGCGTCCATCCTGAAGTCCACGCGGATTTTGAACAGCCTTGTGGCGGGCAGGTTGAGAATGTCCACGCCCGTGGCGGCGCTTATGCCGTCAAGCGTGGCCTGCGCTTCTTCCCGCGAGGGGCTGATAAGCGTGAACCAGATATTGTAGGCGTGTTCGCGCAGGTAGTTGTGGGTGACGCCGGGGCAGGCGTTTACCCGCGCCACGAAGTCGTCCATTTTTTCCTGCGGCACCTTGGCGGCGCAGAGCGTGGAAACAAAGCCCAGCTTGGCGGACTGGAAGTTTGCCCCCAGGCGGCGAATGATCTTGCTCTGCTTGAGGGCGCGCACGCGCTCCAGCGCTTCATCCTCGCCGATGCCCAGGCGCTGCCCAAGATCGGCATAAGGCCGGGGCGTCAGCGGAAAGCCGGTCTGTATGATGTCCAGCAATTGCCGGTCAACGTTGTCCATGGGGCCGCTTGGCGGCGTGGTGGCCTGGGGCTGCAACGTCATGTGGTCCTCGGTTGGTCAGGGGTTTTCCTTGCGGCGCAACTTGGCCGGAATGTAGGTACACAGGGGTTCCTCGCCCATGTGGTCGCCGTCCATGCTGTGCGCGCGGGCGCGGCAGCCGCCGCAAACCTTGTGGTATTCGCACACGCCGCACTTGCCTTTGTAGCAGGATTGGTCGCGGAACTGCAAAAAGTATTCGCTTTCGCGCCAGATTTTGGGAAAGGGCGTTTCGCGCACGTTGCCGCAGTTCAGTTCCAGGTAGCCGCAGGGCTGCACCTGCCCCACATGGCTGATGAAGCAAAAGCCCGTGCCGCCCAGGCAGCCGCGCGTGAGCGCGTCCATGCCAAAGGTTTCGGGCGTGACGCTGAGGCCCTCTTCGTGCGCGCGCTGGCGCATAATGCGGTAATAATGCGGCGCGCAGGTGGCCTTGAGGTGCATACTGGTGCTTTTGCGAAAGTCATACAGCCAGTGCAGCACGTCTTCATATTCTTGGGCGGTGATGACCTGATCGGCAAGCCCCGAGGCGCGGCCCATGGGCACCAGCAAAAAGATGTGCCAGGCCGCCGCGCCGATGCGTTCGCACAGCTCGAAGATTTTTTTGAAGCTGCTCAGGTTGTTGCGGGTCACCGTGGTGTTGATCTGAAACGGCACGCCCACGGATTTGAGGTATTCAATGCCGCGCAGCGAGGCCTCGAACGCGCCGGGCACGCCCCGGAAGCTGTCGTGGCTGGCCGCGTCCGGCCCATCAATGGAAATGGAGCAGCGGTTGACCCCGGCTTCCTTGATTTTTTGCGCGGTTTCCGGGGTTATGAGCGTGCCGTTGGGCGAAAACGCGCAGGTAAGCCCCTTGCCGTGGGCATAGGCCACCAGTTCATAAACATCCGGCCGCATCATGGGGTCGCCGCCGGTGAAAATGATGATGGGGTTGCCCACCTGCGGGAACGTGTCGATAAGCGCCTTGGCCTCTTGCGTGGAAAGCTCGCCGGGATAGGGTTCCGGGTGCGCCTCGGCGCGGCAGTGCTTGCAGGCAAGGTTGCAGGAGCGGGTTACTTCCCAGGCGATGAGGCGGCAGGCGGGGCTGCCGTCTTCCAGCGTGCGCAGGGGGGCGGAAACGCCATCGGGGCCTCCGGCGGCGGGGTTGCCCGCGTGGCCCGGATGCCCGCCCGGATGTCCGCCCGGATGTCCAGCGGGGTGCCCGCCCGGATGACCAGCAGGATGGCCCGCAGGATGGCCTGCGGGGTGTGTGGCGGGGTGCCCGACGGGATGTCCCACGGGGTGCCCGGCGTGGTGCGTCTGGTTGCTCATTATCGTGCCAGCCCTTCGCGCAGAATGGTTTCGGTAAAATAGGTGATGATCATGTCCGCGCCCGCGCGCTTAAGCCCGGTCAGCGATTCCAGCATTACGGCGCGCTCGTCGATCCAGTCGTTGAGGCCCGCCGCGCGGATCATGGAATATTCGCCGCTCACCTGATAGGCGCACAGGGGCACGCTGGTGTTGTCGCGCACGGTGCGGATGATGTCGCTGTAAGGGCCGGCGGGTTTGACGATCAGCGCGTCCGCGCCCTCGTCCAGATCGGCGAAGGCTTCAAGCAGGGCTTCGCGGGCGTTGCCGGGGTCCATCTGGTAGGATTTGCGGTCGCCGCAGGCCGGGGCGCTTTCCGCCGCGTCGCGGAAGGGGCCGTAATAGGCCGAGGCGTATTTGACGGCATAGGACATGATGGGCGTGGCGGTGAGGCCGCCTTCGTCCAGCGCGTCGCGGATAGCGGCCACGCGGCCATCCATCATATCCGAGGGGGCCACCATGTCCGCGCCCGCCTCGGCGTGGCTCACGGCCGTTTTCGCCAGCAGGGGCAGCGTGGCGTCGTTGAGCACCTCGCCATCGGGCATGAGCACGCCGCAGTGGCCGTGGCTCATGTATTCGCACAGGCACACGTCGGTGATCACAAACAGTTTGGGCCAGCGGTGCTTGAGCATGCGCACGGCCTGCTGCACGATGCCGTCCTCGGCATACGCGCCGGAGGCCTTTTCGTCCTTTTGCTCGGGAATGCCGAACATGATCACGGATTTCAGGCCCGTGTCCACGGCCTTTTCGACCTGCTTTTCCAGCTCGCCAAGGCTCAGCTGGAACTGGCCGGGCATGGAGGCAATTTCTTTGCGAAAGCCCTTGTCCTCAGTTTCCACCACGAAATAGGGCATGATGCAGTCTTCAGCAAGCAGGGGAGGGGTTTCGCGCACCAGGGTGCGGAGTTCGGGGGTGGCGCGCAGGCGGCGACCTCTATGAAATGTGGTCATGGCTGTTTTCCTTTGTTCCGCATGTCGCGGATCGGTCTTGATCAGCCTGGGCAGATGTGCTGCCGGGATGCTGCGGTTATGTATGGCAAAGCTGCCAAGGCGGGGCGCTGGCCGTGCCCGGCAGGTGCGTTATGCGTTATTGGAGTATGCCCTTTTGCGCTCAAAAAAAACAGGCGGCGCGCCGGGGGGAACGTAGCGGGCTACGACCGGGGCGCGCCGCCATGAGCACACAGTCAGCGAAAAAAGAGCTGCGCCTGGGCGCTATTTGATGCCGATTTCTTCGTCCGTAAGGTAGCAGGCCGGATCCTGCGCCCATTCGTCGCCGTAAAAGGCCTCGGCCCTGGCGCGGAAGTTGCCGCCGCAGATGTTCAAAAAGCGGCACTTGGCGCAACGGCCCTTGACGTGGGCTTTCTTGTCCTTGAGCTTGTGCAGCAGCTCAATGGCCGGGTCGTCCCAAATCTGCGAGAAGGGGCGTTCCAGCACGTTGCCGAAAATGTGGTGCCGCCAGAACTGGTCGGCGTGAACCTTGCCGTCCCACGAGATGCAGCCGATGCCGCGCCCGGAGCTGTTGCCCTCGTTATACTGCAGCAGCTCAAACACTTCCTCGGCCCGCTTGGGATCTTCGCGCTGCATGCGCATCCACACATAGGGGCCGTCGGCGTGGTTGTCCACGGTGAGAATTTCTTTGGGGTGCCCGGCGTCGAAAAGCGCCCGGGTTTCGTCCATGATAAGGTCCAGCACCTGCCGGGTTTCGGCGTGGTCAAGATCTTCCTTGATCAGCTCGGAACCACGGCCCGAATAGACCAGGTGATAAAAACAGGCGCGGGGCACTTCCAGCTCCTTGAGCAGACGGAAAATGCCGGGAATTTCTTCCACATTGCGTTTGTTGATGGTGAAGCGCAGCCCCACTTTCAGGCCTTCGGCCTGGCAGTTGGCAATGCCTTCCAGCGCTTTTTTGAAAGCGCCTTTCACGCCGCGAAAACGGTCATGCACTTCTTCCATGCCGTCCAGCGAAACGCCCACATAGGAAAGGTTCACGGATTTCAGCTCGCGTGCCTTTTCCTTGGTGATGAGCGTGCCGTTGGTGGAGATGACGGCGCGCATGCCCTTGGTGGTGGCGTGGCTGGCCAGTTCCACAAGGTCTTTGCGCACCAGCGGTTCACCGCCGGAAAAGAGCATGACCGGCGCGCCGTAGGCGGCCAGATCGTCGATCATGGTTTTCGCCTGCGCGGTGCTTATGTCGTCCGTGCCGTCAACTTCCACGGCCTGGGCATAGCAATGCACGCACTTGAGGTTGCAGCGCTGGGTCATGTTCCAGACCACAACGGGCTTTTTGTCCTTGGAAAACTGCAAAAGGTGCGAGGGCAGCTTGCCGGATTCGCGTCCATAGCGCAGGGCGTCGGAGGGTTCCACCTGTCCGCAATACAGTTTGGAAATGCCTATCATGGCGTAATCCTTATTGTTCGATGCGTTTTTTCAGCACGGCAAAGGCCTCGTCGATGCCGTCGGCCTTTGTGCCGCCCGCCTGTGCCAGATCGGGCCTACCGCCGCCGGAGCCGCCGCAGGGGGCGGCCACGTCCTTGATCAGGACCGGGGCGGTGAACCTGCCGTGCAGGTCTTTGGAAACATAGAGCAGCAGCCCCACCTTGCCGTCTTCAGCCGTGGCCAGGCAGGCAACGGTGTTTTCGGAAAGGCGCGACCGCACATCGTCCATAACTTCGCGCAGGGCTTTGACGGGAACGTTTTCCAGCTTGGCGGCCAGCAGGCGCACGCCGTTGACCTCTTGCGCGCGGGCTGCCAGGTCGGCCCCCGTGGCGGGCGCGGCGGCAGCCTTTTCAGAAGCCTTGCGCAGCTTCTTTACGTCGTTTTGCAGGGCGGCTACACGTTCGGCCAGCTGGCCGGGCCGTGCCTTGAGCTGGCCGGAAAGCGCGGCCAGTTCTGCCCGCTGCTCCACAGCCTGGGCATAGGCGTTCCAGCCGGTGACGGCCTCGATGCGCCGCGTTCCGGCGGCAACGCCGCTTTCGGAAACAATCATGAAGGCCCCGGCCTCGCCCGTGCGCTGCAAATGGGTGCCGCCGCACAGCTCCACGGATTCAGGTTGGGCGCTTTCTTCGCCGGAAACTGTGATCACGCGCACAATATCGCCATATTTTTCGCCAAACAGGGCCATGGCGCCCGTGCCCATGGCTTCCGCCACGGGCATTTCCTTGGAAATAACGGGGGTGTCGGCCAAAATGGCGCGGTTGACGTCGCGCTCCACAGCGGCCAGCTCTTCGGGCGTCAGGGCCGCGATATGCGAAAAGTCGAAGCGCAGGCGGTGGGGATCAACCAGCGAACCGGCCTGCTTGACGTGCGTGCCCAGGGCGCGGCGCAGGGCCGCGTGCAGCAGGTGGGTGCAGGTGTGGTTGCGCGCGGTGGATTTGCGCTCGTCGGCGTTGACCTGCAGGGTGGCTTCGCCGCCCTTGTGCAGCTCGCCCCGCAGCACCTTGACCTCATGGATCAGCAGCGTGGGCACGGGCTTGTGGGTTGTCAGCACCGTGGCCTTGCCCAAGGCGCAGGTCAGGCTGCCCTTGTCGCCCGCCTGGCCGCCGCCTTCGCCATAGAAGGGGGTGGCGGCGGTGACGGCGTAGCCGGTTTCGCCTTCGCCAAGGTCGTTCACTTCCTCGCCCGCGCTGTTGAGCAGCAGGGTCAGAGGGCTGGTTTCCGTAAGGCGTTCATAGCCCACAAACGTGCTTTTCACGCCCGCGTCAACCAACGGCTTAAAGATGCTGCCGCCGTCGGCCTGGCCGAGAATGCCGCCCTTTTTCTGATGCTCGCGGGCGCGCTTGCGCTGTTCGGCCATGTGCTTTTCAAAGCCTTGGGCGTCGGCGCTGAAACCGCGCTTTTCCGCAACGTCGGTAACGATGTCCAGCGGAAAGCCATAGGTATCATACAGCTTGAAGCAAAATTCGCCGGGAATGCGCGTTTGCCCCGCAGCCTTGAGGGATGCCAGCTCTTCGTCCAGCAGTTCCAGGCCCTTTTGCAGGGTGAGGGAAAAGCGCTGTTCTTCCTCATGCACGGCGCGGGCGATAAAGTCCGCGTGTTCCGTCAGCTCTTCATAGGCGTCGCCCATCACTTCCGTGACCTTGCGGGCCACCTTGTACATGAAGGGCTCGTGTACGCCCATGAGCGTGGCAAAGCGCAGGGCGCGGCGGATGAGGCGGCGCAGCACATAGCCCCGGCCCTCGTTGGAAGGCAGCACCCCGCCCGCGATAAGGAAGGCGGCGGCGCGGCTGTGGTCGGCAATGACGCGCAGGGCCGTGTCCACATCGTTGGTGTCGGGCGCGCTGAAGCTGTAGCTCACGCCCGCCAGCGAGGCGGCGTACTGAATGATTTCCTGAAATAGGTCGCAATCGAAGTTTGAGCGCTTGCCCTGCGCGACGGCGGCCATGCGTTCCAGGCCCATGCCCGTATCGATATTGGGATTGGCAAGGGCCGAGCGCGTGCCGTCGGCGGCTTGGTCGAACTGCGTGAAAACGAGGTTCCAGATTTCAAGAAAACGGTCGCAATCACACTTGCCGATGCCGCATTCCGGCCCGCAAGACATGTCTTCGCCCTGATCGACGTAAATTTCGGAACACGGGCCGCAGGGGCCGGTGTCGCCCATAGTCCAGAAGTTGTCCTTCTCGCCCATGCGCACAATGCGTTCCGGCGGCAGCCCGGCGACTTCCGCCCATATTTTGGCGGCTTCATCGTCTTCGCGAAACACCGTTACCCACAGGTTTTCCTTGGGCAGTTCCAGTTCCGTGGTCACAAATTCCCAGGCCCAGGTGATGGCCTCGCGCTTGAAATAGTCGCCAAAGGAAAAATTGCCCAACATTTCAAAAAATGTGTGGTGGCGCGCGGTGCGGCCCACGTTTTCAAGGTCGTTGTGCTTGCCGGAAACGCGCAGGCATTTCTGGCAGGTGGTGGCGCGGTTGTAAGCGCGTTTTTCCTCACCCAGAAAAAGTTTTTTAAACTGCACCATGCCCGCATTGGCGAACAGCAGTGTGGGGTCGTTGGGAGGAATGATGGGGCCGGAGGCGACGATTTCGTGCTGGCGGCGTTTGAAGAATTCGAGATAGCGGCGACGAATTTCTTTGGCGGTGAGCATTTACTGGCTCCGTAATGGCGGCTGCGCGGGCAATGACCGCGCACCCCCAGGGCGCGCGGTCGCGGTTGGAATTGTGGGCCTTATTCGTAAGAAGGCGAAGGGGCTTCCCCTTCATCCAGATCTTCAGTGGTAGGGGTGAATTCCTTGGGGTGCAGCCCCAGGAAGTCAATCACTTTGGCCTCAATCTGGTTGCGCAGATCAAGGTTTTCGTCCAGCAGGGCGCGCACCTTTTCGCGCCCCTGGCCCAGTTTTTCCGAGCCGAAGGCGAACCATGAGCCGCTCTGATCAATAATTTTTGCTTCAATGCCAAGGTCGATCAGTTCGCCGGAGCGCGAGATGCCCTGACCATAAAGGATGTCGAATATGGCGCTGCGGAAGGGCGGGGCCACCTTGTTTTTGACCACTTTAACCCTGGTGCGCGAACCGAACGATTCTTCCTTGTCCTTGAGGGTTTGGATGCGCCGGATGTCGAGCCGCACGGAGGAATAAAACTTGAGCGCGTTGCCGCCGGTGGTGGTTTCGGGGCTGCCGTAGCCCGTAACGCCGATCTTCATGCGTATCTGGTTGATGAAGATAACGGACGTGCGCGATTTGTGGATGGTGCCCGTGAGGCGGCGCATGGCGTGCGACATCAGGCGGGCGTGGCCGCCCACCTGCGATTCGCCCATGTCGCCCTCAAGCTCGGCCTGCGGAATAAGCGCGGCCACGGAGTCCACAACCACCAGGTCAACCGCGCCGGAACGCACCAGCATGTCGGCGATGTCCAGCGCCTGTTCGCCGTAGTCGGGCTGCGAGATGAGCAGCTCGTCGGTGTTCACGCCGAGGTGCTTGGCATAGGAAACGTCCAGGGCGTGTTCCGCATCCACAAAAGCGCAGGTGCCGCCCATTTTCTGGCATTCGGCGATGACGTGCAGGGTAAGCGTGGTCTTGCCCGAAGATTCCGGGCCAAAAATTTCGCTGATGCGCCCGCGTGGAATGCCTCCCACGCCCAGGGCGAGGTCAAGGCCGATAGACCCCGTGGGAATGACGGGGATGTTCACATGGGCATCGTCGGAAAGCTTCATGACCGCGCCCTTGCCATACTTGCGCTCAATAGTGGCAAGCGCGGTGCCCAAGGCTTCAGCGCGCGCGTCTTCCTGACTCATGGCCGGTTTTTTAGCCATAGCTTATTGCTCCGTGTAAAAATATCTTCAAGCGCGCCAATATAGCAGACCCTCCGGCGCAAGGCAAATGCTCCAGGTCTTACGGCCCTGCCGAAGGTAACGCTTCTGTATCGTTTATTAATCATAATTACTAATATGATTTCTGGCAAGGGCAGTGGCGGGGCGGCGCAAAATCTGGCCTCTTGCGCGCGGGCGCGGCCTGTCGTACAAGCCCCCTCATGAGTGATTCCCCGCAAATTATCGTTTTGTTTTCCGGTGGGCTGGACAGCCTGCTTACGGCCAAATTGCTGGAACGGCAGGGCCTTGCCGTGCGTTGCCTGCATTTTTATTCGCCCTTTTTCGGCGGCGAGGCCGAGGCGGCCCGCTGGAGCAACGTCTATGGGCTGGATGTCGTCAGCCGCGATGTGAGCCCGCAGTTTGCGGCCATGTTGCGGCAGCGGCCGGAGCATGGCTTCGGCAAAGTGCTGAACCCCTGCGTGGACTGCAAAATTTTGCTGCTGCGCGAGGCCCGCGCGTATATGGAAGCCGTGGGCGCGCGCGCCCTGGCCTCGGGCGAGGTGCTGGGCCAGCGCCCCATGTCGCAGCGGCGGGACACCCTGCACCTGATCATGCGCGATGCGGGCGTGAGCGATGTGCTTTTGCGCCCCCTGTGCGCCCAGCATTTGCCGCCCACGCCGGTGGAAGAAAGCGGGCTGGTTGACCGGTCCCGCCTTTTGGGCATCTGGGGCCGTGGCCGCACGGAACAGCTTGCCTTGGCCAAGGAATACGGCATTGAGGAAATTCCCACTCCGGGCGGCGGCTGCCGCCTGACGGAGCGCGAGAACGCCCGCCGTTACTGGCTGGTGCTTACCCGCGTGGCAAACCCCGCCGCCGAAGATTTTGCCCTGGCCAACCTGGGCCGTCAGTTCTGGCACAGCGAGGGGGGCGCGCATTATTGGCTTTGCGTGGGCCGCAACAGCGCCGATAACGACAACCTGGCGGCCGCCGCGCGGCAGGATGATTTGATTTTGCGCCTGCGCGACATGCCGGGGCCGCTTGCGCTGGCGCGCGGCGGCGCCCTGTGGCCGCAAGAAGTGCTGCAATCGGCGGCGCAGATGACGGCCTCGTATGCGCCAAAGGCCGTGGCCGCCGGGGGGCTTGCCGTCATACGCGCCCGCCGTGGGCAGGAAGTCACGGACCTTTCCGTGCCGCCGCAACGGCTGGACCAGGTTTGGGGCGAACCGGCCTGGGGCGAGATAAAACCGCAGCTGCGCGCGGAAGCCAAGGAAAGAATGGCCGCGCGGGAGGCCGAACGCGCCGCCGCCCGTCATGCCGCTGCGGGGCCAGACGCCACGGCGTAACGCAATCTTTGCGCCAATAACACGATATTGTTACGAAACCCCGGTCCCTCGGGGTTTCGGCGTTTTCCGGCGCAGTCATGGTTTTCACGCTGTGCGCTTTCTTTGAGGCACACCTTTACAAAGGTGGCGCATGTAGCTATATGAGTCCATTGCATCAAAAGAGTGTTTTCACCGCGAAATGCTCTGAGCGGGTCATGCGTTTGCATGGCCGGCCTGGCGGGGATCAGGCGCAATGTCCCTTATGCCCCCGCGCAAGGTTTGTTACTTGACCGTTCATGCGCCCCCCAGCGGCGTCCGCCGGAGGATTTAAATGGATCACAAGGATTTGGAATATTTTCGCAAGCTTCTTTCAGGCATGCTTGAAGAAGCGAAGCAGAAGGGTGACAGCACCCTTGAAGAACTGACCGACAGCAATGAAGTGTTTGCCGACCCGGCAGACCGGGCCACTGCGGAATCAGACAGGGCCTTCACCCTGCGCATCCGCGACCGCGAACGCCGTTTGATCCGCAAAATCCAGGCAGCCATCACCCGAATCGACGACGGCACTTACGGCATTTGCGAAGAATGCGGCGACGATATCAGCGTTGCCCGCCTCAAGGCCCGGCCAGTGACACGTTTGTGCATCAACTGCAAGGCCAAGCAGGAGGAAGACGAACACCTGCGGGGCGACTAGCCAAACCTCTTTTGCCGGGGCCACGCGGCGCTTGCGCCCGCGTGCCATGCCCGCGCACTTTTGCACGGCCTCCCGCTGTGCCCGGGGGCGCTGCTCTTGAGGAGCGGGGCCGCCTGTGCCCGCTTGCGCGCAAGACCCTTTTGGGATTTTGCCGTGCGGGGGCCGTTGCGGGCTGTGTTCCTGACTGCCGTTTGAGGCTGTGTTTCAGGCCGCCGTTTCGAAAGCCTGCCATATCGGCCTGCGCCATTCGCCCCGTGGCGTGCCGCGTGTTCCACCTCTCCCGCCTGCGGGTGCCTCTTTGGGGTTATTCTTATGGATGCCCATCTTTTTCGGCGTTTTTGCGACGACCTTGTCCCCCTGCTCACCGGAGCGAGGGTGGAAAAAATTCAGGAACCCGCTGAAGGCCTGCTGGCCCTCATGTTCTATAGCGGCGGGCGCAAGCGCCAGCTTTGCCTGCGCTTTGGGCGCAAGGAGCCGTTCTGTTTCGTCACGGCGCGCCGCATCAGCGTTGGCCGCGCGCCTTCGGCCCCTGTCATGCGTTTGCGCAAGTATGCCGGGGGCAGGCGCATTGCGGCTTGTGTGCCTCGCTGGAGCGAGCGGCAGCTGTGGCTTTTGCTGAGCGGCGGCGCGCAGGCCGCCGCGCTGGAAGAAGCCGTGGACCAACCGCCGGTTGCCGCGTGGTTGCTGCTGGACCTGCGCGAGGGCGCGTCCTTGCGCTTTTTGCAGGAAGAAGAAGCGCCGGAACAGGATGCCCCCCTCTGGCCGGAACCTGAGCAACTGGCTGATGCCCTGGAAAACTGGCGGCAGTGGCCGGTGCTTTCTCCGGCCCTGCGGCGCACGTTGGCGTGCCTTGAAGAGCCGGAGCGCTGGGCCCTGCTGGAAGACCTGCGCGTTGGCGGGGGCGATGTTTTTTGCTACGGCCCCATGGGCAGCGGCAACGAGCCGGAGCCCATCCTTGCCGCGAGCGCCTGGCCCTTGCCGGAAAGCCTGCGGCGGCGGATTGTGCCGGGGGCCGAAAGCGCGCTTGAAGTGGCGGAACTGTGCGGCCCGGATGCCCTCGCCCTGGTGGAGCGCGCCGGGCAGGATATTGTGCTTTCCCGTCTGGCGGAAGACCAGGCGCGCGAGGCGGCGCGGCCGCTGGACCGGCGCGCGCGCAAGTTGCTGCGGCTGCTGGACAAACTGCGCGAAGAAGAACGCCGCCTGACGTCCATGACGCAGGGGCAGGCGGACGCTTTGGCCCTGCAGGCCGCGCTGTGGCGCTGGCCCGTGGATTTTCGCGCGCCGTCCGTGCCTGTGGATGCCGATGCGAACGGCCCCGCGCGCGACATAAGCCTGGACCCGCGCCGCACTGTGCGCGAAGAAATGGCCCACCTTTTTCACGCCGCCCGCCGTGGGCGGCGCGGGCTGGAACACCTCACAGAGCGCCGCGCGGCGTTGGAGGCGGAACTGGCCGAACTGCGCCGCGCCTGCGGCGCAGAGGCTGCGGCCACGCCTGCGGACGGGGAGAATGCCGCCGCCCCCGAGCGCGGCCCTGTTCCCGCTTTGGCGGCCTCGCTGCCCAAGAACGTGCAGCTTTTTGTGAGTTCCGACGGCTTTGTGCTGCTGCGCGGGCGTGACGCCAAAGGCAATCTGGCGGCCCGCAAGCTGGCCTCGCCGCACGACATCTGGCTGCATGCGGAAAACGGCCCCGGCGCGCACGTGATCATTCGCCGCGCGCACGGCGGGCAGGAGGTGCCAGCGCGCACCCTGGACGAGGCCGGTTCGCTGGCCGCCTGCAAAAGTTGGCAAAAAGACGCGGCCCGGGCGCGCGTGCAGTATGCGGAGGTGCGGCATGTAAAGCCCATGCGCAACGCCCCCGCAGGCACCGTGCGCATAGACAAGGCGCTGCCATCGCGCGAGGTGCCCGTGGCGCCTGAGCTGGAAGAGCGCCTTTCGCCCCTTTGATGCGGCGGCCCTGCGGGGGCGCAATACGGAGTGAGGTTTGCATGATCATAACTGTTGAGGGCAAAAATTTTCGCGCTGCGTGCGTGCGGGCCACGGTTCTGGCGGCGGAGGCTGACGCTGGCGTGCCCGAAGTTTCGTGCGCCCTTTCCGCAGGCGGGCCTGCCGTGCGGCTGCGCTTGCCCAAGGGCGACAAAACGCTGCGCACGGCGCTGCTCGCCCTGGAAAACGGCGGCCAAGCCGTGATGCCCCTGCCGTCCGCCTGCGCTGTGGAGCCGGGAGCGCCGCTGGAGCTGCACTGCCTGGGGCCGGAGGACGCCGTTGGCGGCAACAGCACCTTTTTGCAGGTGTATGCCGTGAGCGCTGGCGGAAGCTGGACGCACGAATTCATGGACGCGATGTCGCTCATGAAAATTTGCGGCGTCACGCGTGTTTCGGAGTATGAAAAAGAGCGCTACCCCTTGAAAAAAGTCTGCAAGGTCAGCTTGATCGTGTTTTTGGTGGCCTTGGCCTGTTTCAGCCTTCTTATGCACCTTTTCACGGACAGCATGGACGATCTGGTGCAACGGCTGCCCGAGGCCCTGTTCATGAGCGTCAAGTTCGGCGCGGTGGCCGCCGCTGTTGTCGCGGTTGGCGGCTGGCTGTACGTGAAAAGCTCCAATGATTATAACAAGCAGAAAAAGCTTGCGGCCTACTGCCAGCTTTTTGAGCGGGCCATGGCCCAAAGCGTCGCCGCTCAGGCATAAGGGCGGGGCGTGCCCTCTGCCTCGGCTTTTTCAGGCTGTCGCCATGTGCGGCAGCTTTTTTTATGCCGGGCCTATTTTACAACTTTTTACACAAATACATAAAAATACAAATTTGTATTGTGGGGGTGCTTCTATAACAAAAATGTGTCAATTTGTGGTCCGCAGCAAAAAAAGTTGTAAAATTAGTTAATAAAACTAGCTTATTATGAAAAACGTCTTCGGCACGAAAACTGCAATATTCCTGACATTTTCCGGTGTTCCGCAGCGGTTACGTTGTGCAAGATACCGCACATTCGCCGCGCAAAAACGTGGCGCATGCTGCGGTGTGCGGCGTAACGTGCCCTGCGGCGCGCATGTTTGCGGCAACCACCCGGCGGGCGTTTGGGTTCCCATCTTCTTTCCGGCATGGCAGTGCCGTGCAAAATTTGATGCAGGAGTGTAAGGCATGCAAAAATTCAGATCCATGGCGTGTGTTTTTCTGGCGGCGGTCATGCTGTCCCTGGCAACAGCGGCGGCGGCGTTCGAACCCGTCATGTTGCAGAGCGAGGGCTGGGATCCCACGGTCAGGCGCAGCATCAACGAAATGTTCGTGCTCTATGGCAAGGGCAGCCCCAACTACAATCCCTCCATTCGCCCCTACGCGGTTTTTGATTTTGATAACACCGTGTCCATTCTGGATGTTGAAGAGCAGCTCGCCATTTATCAGCTTGAGCACATGCAGTTCGCCGTCAAGCCGGACCAGATGTATGCCGTGCTGACCACGGGCGTGCCGGACATCAATAAAGACCTGGGCAAGGAATTCAACAACTTGACCGTGGCCAAGGTTGCGGCCGACGCTGCCGCCGCCTACAAGCGGCTGTATGCGCACGGCTATGTTTCGCCCGCCGGTGTTGACGGCGAAAAGATGCGCAAGATGCAGGCCGGGGACGACTGGAAGGAATTCGCCACCAAGGCGCGCTGGCTTTATGACGCCATCGGCGACACCATGGATGTTTCTGTTTCCTACCCCTGGATCACCTACTGGTTCACCGGCATGACCCCGCAGCAGGTTTACGGCATGGCCCACAAGGCCTTTGTGGGCTACCGCCAGGCCAGCGCCGACCGGGCCTTCTGGCAAAAGCGCAAATGGTCCAGCCCCGCGAATTACAAGGGCAGCAAGGCTGGGCAGATTTCCGTTTCTTACAAGCAGGGCATCACCGTTTCGCCGGAAATGCAGGAGCTGTTCCACGCGCTGCAGGCCAATGGCTTTGACGCCTGGGTGTGTTCCGCTTCGTTTATCGACGTTATTTCCGCCGCCGTCAGCCCCGAGGTTTTCGGCATTGAAGGCGTGGACGGCGTGCTGGCCATGACCAACAAGGAAAAGGACGGCAAATACATCAACGCCTATGACTATGATTTTCATGCCCAGACCCAAGGACCGGGCAAGGCGCAAAGCATCTCCAAGCTCATCGCGCCGCTCTACCGTGGGCGCGGCCCCGTGTTCGTGGCCTTTGACTCGCAGGGCGACTTTAACTTTGTCAGCGAATACGCCGACACGGCCCTTGGGCTGGCGCTGAACCGCACCCGCAAGGACGACGCCGGAATTCTGGCGGCCGTGGCTTTGTATCAGAACAAGAAAAAGGAAACCGTGGCGCAGGCCGTCAAAAAGGGAGATACCCGCTATGTGCTGCAGGGCCGCAACGAGAACGGCGGCTATTTCTGGGCCAAGCCGGAAGTACAGCTGTTGGGCAAGGACAAGCCCACGTTGTTGAGCTCCAAAGCCGAAGGCTGGCTGAAAAAGCTTGAGAGCGGCACGCCCGTGCCCGTGTTGATCAACGACGCGCCCAAGCTGACCGGCAAGCTCAAAACCTATGATGGCTACAAATCCATAAAGTAGGGCAAAGCCGGGCAACCCGGCCGAACCCATAAACAACGAGGGCGTCTTTCCTGTGGAAAGACGCCCTCGCGCATATGTGGCCCGTTGTGCTTGCGACGGCTATTTTTTAGCCAGCACGTCCACCGTGGCCAGAGCGATTTGCAGCTCTTCGTTGGTGGGGATGATGATGACGGGAATTTTGCTGTCCGGCGTGGAGATGATGCGCGCGCCGGGCTTGCGGGTGGAGTTTTCCTGCGTGTTCAGCTTGATGCCGAAGGCTTCGAGGCCTTCGCACACCATGGCGCGCACGATGTCGTCGTTCTCGCCAATGCCGGCGGTGAACACCATGGCGTCCACATTGCCTTCAAGCAGGAAGAAGTAGGAGCCGAGGGTCTTTTTGATGCTGCGCACCAGCATGTTCAGGGCCAGTTCCGCGCGGTCGTTGCCTTTCTCCACCTGTGCATGCACGTCGCGCATGTCGGTGTAGCCGCACAGGCCCAGCAGGCCGGACTGCTTGTTCATCAGCTTGTCGGCCTCGGCGGGAGTAAGACCCTTTTTCTCCATGACGAAAGGCACGATGGCCGGGTCGATGCTGCCGCAGCGCGTGCCCATGATCAGGCCTTCAAGAGGCGTGAGGCCCATGCTGGTGTCGAAGCACTTGCCGTCTTTCACGCAGCTCATGGAAGAGCCGTTGCCAAGGTGCATGGTGATGGAGCGCAGCTGCGAAAGCGGCTTGCCCAAAAATTCGGCCGTGGCGTTGGCGATGTATTTGTGCGAGGTGCCGTGGAAGCCATAGCGGCGGATGCGCAGCTCTTCATAAAGCTCGTAGGGCAGCGCATACATAAAGGCTTCCTTGGGCATGCCCATGCCGAATTCGGTATCAAACACGGCCACGTTGGGCACGCCGGGAAAGAGCTTTTCCGCCACTTCAATGCCCATGAGGTTGGCGGGGTTGTGCAACGGTCCAAGCACGGCGCATTCTTCCACAATCTGCTTCACGCGCTCGTTCACCAGCACGGGGTCGCTCACGGCTTCGCCGCCGTGCAGCACGCGGTGGCCGATGGCGTAGATTTCGCTCTTGTCCTTGATAACGCCCTTTTCGGCATCGGTGAGCAGGGCAATGACCAGCTCCATGGCCTGCACATGGGTGGGAAAATCGGCCTCGCGAACAAGCTTTTCTTCCTTGTCCGTATCAGGGGCGATTTTATGGGTAAGGCGGCCGCCTTCCTGCCCAATGCGTTCGGCAAGGCCGGAGCAGAGCACATGGCGTGTTTCCATCTCGAGGAGCTGATACTTGCAGGACGAGGAACCCGCGTTGATCACCAGAATTTTCATAACGCTTCCTTTCCTTGAACTTGTGTTGTTTCTGAACGCGGGCTGGCGGCTGTGGGCGCATGCCATGCGTCAGCGAAAAAAAATTGCAAAGCCCCGCGCGGGCGGTCCGTCGTTATGCGGCGGACCGCCCAGGGGCATGCTGTCTGTAACCGGGCAAGCCCGGTTGTTACTTCTGCGCGGCTTTTTCAGCGGCGGCCTGCACCGCCGTGATGGCCACGGTATTCACGATGTCGGGCACGGTGCAACCGCGCGAGAGATCGTTGACAGGCTTGTTCAGGCCCTGAAGCACCGGGCCGATGGCCACGGCACCGGCAGCGCGCTGCACGGCCTTGTAGGTGTTGTTGCCCGTATTGAGATCGGGGAAGATGAACACGGTGGCCTTACCAGCCACCTTGCTGTCGGGCATTTTGGTTTTGGCCACGGTGGGGTCGATGGCCGCGTCATACTGCAAGGGGCCTTCCAGCGCAAGCTCGGGGGCCATTTCCTTGGCAATCTTGGTGGCTTCCACAACCACATCCACGTCTGCGCCCTTGCCGGACGTGCCCGTGGAATAAGAGAGCATGGCAACACGGGGTTCGATGCCGAACACCTCGGCCGTGTGGGCCGAAGCAATGGCGATTTCCGCCAGCTGCTGGGCCGTGGGGTTGGGGTTCACGGCGCAGTCGCCGAAGGCCAGCACGCGGTCCTTGAGGCACATAAGAAAGACCGAGGAAACCACGGTGAAGCCGGGCTTGGTCTTCACGAATTCGAAGGCCGGGCGAATGGTGTGGGCCGTGGTGTTGATTGAGCCCGAAACCATGCCGTCGGCGTCGTCCTTCTTGACCATCATGGTGGCGTAGTAGGTGGCGTCCGTCATGGTGTCGCGCGCCTGTTCGGGGGTGATGCCCTTCTTTTTGCGCAGCTCGTAATAGGTGGAGGCGTATTCCTCGAATTTTTCGGACTTCACCGGGTCGATAAGGGTGGCCTTGGCGATGTCCAGGCCCAGGGTGCTGGCCTTGGCGCGGATGGCGTCAACATCGCCCAGCAGGATGATGTCGGCCACGTCGCGGCGCAGCAGAATATCAGTGGCGCGCAGGATGCGTTCTTCCAGGCCTTCGGCCAGCACGATGCGCATCTTGTTGCTCTTGGCGCGTTCGATAAGCTCGAACTCGAACATCATGGGGGTGATGCGGCTGCTGCGTTCGCCGCCGATGCGGTTGGCGATTTCCTTGCCGTTGACGTGCTGCTCAAACAGGCCCAGCACGCTGTTGATCTTGCGCACGTCGCCCGGTTCGATGGGGGCCATAACGCCCTGCAAGGCCATGAAAGCCTTGTAGGTGTGGTCCTGCGTCAACAGAATGGGCAGGGGCGAGCCGGTCCAGCCTTCAATGAATTTGCACACCCGTTCCGAGGGGCGAATGCCGCCGGTGAGCAGCACGCCCGCGATGTCCGGGGTGGAGGAAGAAAGGCGCGAGGCGATGGCGGCCAGCAGAACGTCGGCGCGGTCGCCGGGGGTGACGATCAGCTGATCTTTGGCAATGTAGCCCAGCACGTTATCCACATGCATGGCGGCGATGAGATAATCGCCGACCAGGGCGTCAAGGCGGTTTTCACCAAACAGCACTTCGGCGTTCAGGCCCTTCTTGACGTCGGCCATGGTGGGCTGGCCGATGGTGGGATCGTTGGGCACGGAGAAAATGAGGGTCGGGTGTTCGGGCGTGCTGAACAGCGCGCGCAGCTCGTCCAGCTCCGTCTGCGTCAGGTTGCGGCGGTTGATGATGGTGGCCACCACGTCCAGCGCGTAAGGCTTGAGGCTGTCCATGGTGATCTGGAGCGATTCGCGAATGTCTTCGGCGCTCACATTGTAGCCGCTGGTGACAAGCATGACGGGGCAGCCCAGGTTGGCCGCGATTTCGGCATTAAGCTCGAATTCGAAAACCGGGTCTTTGGCAAGAAAATCCGTGCCCACGCAGAGAACGAAATCATAGGTTTCCAGCAGCTTTTTGTACTTCTGGATGATGTTTTCGATCAGCAGGTTGCGCGAACCCTGATTGATGATCTGCCGCGCTTCGCGCTGGGTGTAGGCGAAGGTATCCGCGTAATCCATTTTGAGTTTGAAGTACTCAAGCATCAGATTGATGCCGGGGTCGCGGTCGTCCCATTGCGGCTCGTTGATGATGGGACGGAAAAAGGCCACCTTGCGCATGCTGCGGCTGAGCAGCTGCATGGCGCCCAGCGCAATGGCGCTTTTGCCCGTCATGGGCCCGGTGGCGGTGATATATAGACCGTTGTGCATAGTGCCTCCCCTGCTTGTGCCGGCAGGCTGGCGGTAATAACGCGAAAAGGGCGCGAGGGCTTTCCTCGCGCCCAGGCCATTAACCTCGTATATGATGCGGGCGGTGACGCCCGCACCCGCAGCACGCATGCTCTCCTCGTCGGAAGGCTTTGTGCTGTCGGGCGCGGAGCGTCATCGCTTCAAACCTCTACTTCGCGTCGTCGGTGCCGGGGTAGGGCAGATCCGCCAACTGCTTCAGCATGGCATACCGTTCGGTGTAGGCTTCGGCCAGTTCAGCGCGCAGCTTCTTGGAAGCTTCGGGGTTGGCCTTTTCCAGAGAGGCGAAACGGGTTTCGCCGCCCAGGAATTCCTGGATGTCCGCCGAGGGGGCCTTGCTGTCGAGCTGGAAGGGATTTTTCTTTTCCTTGGCCAGTTCGGGATTGAAACGATACAGGGGCCAGTAGCCGGAAAGCACGGCCATCTTGGCTTCTTCCTGGCTCTTGCCCATGCCCTTGCGCAGGCCCTGGTTGATGCAGGGAGCGTAAGCGATGATGAGCGAGGGGCCCTTGTAGGCTTCGGCTTCGCGGAAGGCCTTGAGCACCTGCTGCTTGTCCGCGCCCATGGACACGGAGGCAACATACACATAGCCATAGGTCATGGCCATGCGGCCCAAGTCCTTTTTGCCGGTGCGCTTGCCAGCGGCGGCAAACTGCGCCACTGCGCCAAGCGGGGTGGCCTTGGAGGACTGACCGCCGGTGTTGGAGTACACTTCGGTGTCCATCAGCAGCACATTGATGTCGTCGCCGGTGGCGAGAACATGGTCGAGGCCGCCGTAACCGATGTCGTAGCCCCAGCCGTCGCCGCCGAAGATCCAGACGCTCTTCTTGGTGAAGAGGTCGTCCATGTGCCACAGCTCATGGGCCAGCGGGCTATCAAAGCTTTCCAGGTTGGCCATGACCATTTCGCCGTACTTGCGGGAGCCTTCGGCGTCTTCCTTGTTGTCCAGCCAGCCCTTGAGGGCTTCTTTCAGTTCGGGAGAAGCGGCCTCGTCCTTCAGGGCCTCTTCAACCTTCATGGCCAGCAGGCCGCGACGCTGCTCATAGGCAAGGCCCATGCCGCAGCCGTATTCGGCGGCGTCTTCAAACAGGGAGTTGCCCCAGGCCGGGCCGAAGCCGTCCTTGTTGGTGCAGTAAGGCGTGGTGGGGGAGGAAGCGCCCCAGATGGACGAGCAACCCGTGGCGTTGGCCACCAGCATGCGTTCGCCAAAGAGCTGGGTGAGCACCTTGACATACGGCGTTTCGCCGCAGCCAGCGCAGGCGCCGGAGAACTCGTGCAGGGGCTGCTGCAGCTGCGAACCCTTGACGGTGTCGCGGGCCACAAGCTGGTCCTTGAGGGTGATGTTGGCTTCGGCGAATTCCAGGTTGGCTTTCTGGGCTTCCATCTGGGTTTCCAGAGGCTTCATAACCAGGGCCTTGACCTTGGCGGGGCACACATCGGCGCAGGAGCCGCAGCCCAGGCAGTCTTCAGCGTACACCTGGATGCGGAACTTGAGGCCTTTGAGTTCCTTGCCCGTGGCGTCCTTGGTTGCAAAGGAGGCGGGAGCGCCGGCAAGCTCTTCTTCAGTGGCCAGCACGGGGCGAATGGCGGCGTGAGGGCACACGAAGGAGCACTGGCAGCACTGAATGCAGTTTTCAACCTGCCATTCGGGCACGCTGATGGCGCAGCCGCGCTTTTCGCAAGCGGCGGTGCCAAGGGGCATGAAGCCAGCCGGATCCATGGCGGACACGGGCAGCTTGTCGCCCTGCTGGGCCAGAATGGGACGCACAACGGCGCTGATGTATTCATCGTCGTCGCAGTGGCACACAACGGCGCCTTCGGTGGCGGTGGCCCAGGAAGCGGGGTATTTCACTTCTTCCAGAGCGTCCATGCCCTTGTCCACGGCGGCGATGTTCATGTTGACGATCTTGTCGCCCTTGCTGCCGTAGGTTTTCTTGATGGATTCTTTCAGCAGGCCCACAGCCTTTTCAAAGTCAAGCACGTTGGCCAACTTGAAGAAGGCGGTCTGCATGATCATGTTGATGCGGCCGCCGAGGCCCACTTCCTGGGCGACCTTGACGGCGTCCACGTTGTAGAACTTCAGCTTTTTGCGGGCGATGACGCGCTTCAAGGAGGCGGGCAGGTGCTTTTCCATGTCGGCCAGCGACCAGTTGGAGTTCAGCACGAAGGTTGCGCCGTCCTTGATGCCTTCAAGGATGTCGTACTGGGTCACATAAGCGGACTTGTTGCAGGCGAGGTACGTGGG
>Ga0183101_1001203_pt1 | contig 26665 bp, 22 predicted proteins | sample Biomet3_FD_127790 | JGI IMG/M metagenome (GOLD analysis project Ga0183101, IMG submission 127790) | Microbial communities from bioreactor (seeded with sewage sludge) at LBNL, California, USA - Biofuel metagenome 3 | ecosystem: Engineered > Bioreactor > Anaerobic > Unclassified ...
ATTAGTAAGAAGAAAAATATTTAATTTTGCAGAAGGAATGCAGTGTTTTATGTCGAATATAAATACTTCTGAGTATAAATAAATTTAAGATAGGTGGGAGTACTTATTGATATCGGAAGATGTCATTCAAAAAGTAAAAGAGGAAAATGATATAGTAGACGTTATATCTGAAAGTGTAAAACTGAAAAGGGCAGGCAGGAACTATTCAGGTCTATGCCCATTTCATCATGAAAAAACTCCATCTTTTAGTGTATCGGCAGATAAGCAAATATATAAATGTTTTGGATGTGGGGAAGCCGGAAATGTTATAACCTTTGTTATGAAAACTAAAAATTTAAACTTTCCTGAAGCCTTAAAACTTCTAGCAGATAAAGCCAATATAGATTTAGAAATAGATAATGACAAAGATATTAACAATAAAAATAGTTTTGAAAAACTATATAAATTAAACGTGCTAGCTGCCAGATATTTCTTTAAGTGTCTGCAGGAAGATGTTAGTGCTAAAAAATATCTGCTTAACAGAGGTATAACTGAAAGTACTATAAGAAGATTTGGTCTTGGGTATTCATTAAATAGCTGGGATGGTATGTTGAAGCATTTAATGAATAAAGGGTTTACCGAATTAGATATGCTGACTGATGGCCTTATAATTAAGAGTCAAAAGGGTTCCTGCTATGATAGGTTTAGAAATAGAATTATATTTCCTGTATTTGATTATAGGGGTAAGGTTATTGGTTTTGGAGGTAGAGTTTTAGATGACTCAAAGCCTAAATATTTAAATTCACCAGAGACTGCTCTATTTAAAAAAGGAGTTAATCTTTATGGGCTAAACTTTGCAATAAAAAATAATAACACTAGAATGCTTATTATAGTAGAAGGATATATGGATTGTATATCACTTCATCAGCAGGGAATAACTAATGCAGTAGCTTCACTTGGAACTGCCCTTACCATAAGTCAAGCAAAGCTTATAAAAAGATATGCAGATAAGGTTATTATTTCTTATGATGCTGATAGTGCTGGAAAAATGGCTACGATGAGAGGGTTAGAGATACTTAAACAAGTAGGTTTAGAAGTGAGAGTTTTAACAGTCCCTCAAGGGAAAGATCCAGATGAATTTATAAGAAATAATGGTAGAGAAGCTTTTTCCAAGCTTATAGATGAAGCTCTTCCACTAGTAGATTATAAAATTAAGGTAATTAGAGAAAGCATCAATCTTAATAATTCTGATGAGGTGATAAAATACGCTGAAAAAGCTTTAGAGGTAATAGCTGATTTGGATCCTATAGAAACAGAGATTTATGTAAAAAAATTATCTGAGGAAACTAAAGTTAGGGATCAAGCTTTATTTGATATGTTAAACAACAAAATTCAACAAAATGTAAAAAAAGATGAAAATATGAATATAGATAGGGATTTTGGACAAAAATTATATTTAGAACCAGCATATTTAAAGGCTGAGAGAGCACTTTTAAAGATTATGATAAAGGATAATGAAGCTTTTCAATATGCCGTAAATAATATGGAAAAAGATGATTTGATTTTAGAAAGTCATAAGAAAATATACGGTTATATCGTTGAAAATATCAAATTTGCTAAAGATGAAATGGAGAGACATATAGAATCAAAGTGTAATGATGTGGATACTTCCAAAGAATGGGTTAGTATTTTAGAAACAGATTTAATTTATGGCGAATATGATTATAAAAATATGATAAATGATTACATAAGAGGAATAAAAAAATACAGATTAGAGGAGTCGAAAAAATACATTATGAATAGAATCAAACAATGTGAATTAGATGGAAAACTTGAAGAGTCCTTGAAATTAGCGCAGGAACTTATTGAAATACAAAAAAAGATTGGTGGGATACAGTAATGGTTGAAGGAGGCAAAATAATGAAAGACAAAAGTGCGAAAATGCAAATTGTTAAAAAGCTTATTGAAAAAGGTAAGAAAAGTGGCACTTTAACTTATAAAGAAATAATGGATGAACTAGATGAAATAGATTTAAGCCCTGAACAAATTGAAAAAATATATGAAGTACTTGAATCCATGGGAATTGAAGTTATTGGAGATATGCAGGATGCAGAAGTTGATGAAAGAGATTTGGATTTAAGCATTCCTGAAGGTATTGCAATAGATGACCCTGTAAGAATGTATTTAAAAGAAATCGGAAAGGTACCTTTGCTTTCACCAGATCAAGAAATTAATTTAGCACAAAGAATAGAAAATGGGGATCCCGTAGCTAAAAAGAAATTGGCTGAAGCTAATCTAAGACTTGTAGTAAGTATAGCCAAAAGATATGTTGGAAGAGGTATGCTATTTCTTGATCTTATTCAAGAAGGAAATTTAGGACTTATAAAAGCCGTAGAAAAGTTTGATTATAGAAAAGGCTACAAGTTTAGTACTTATGCTACATGGTGGATAAGACAGGCAATTACAAGGGCTATAGCAGATCAGGCTAGAACCATTAGAATACCTGTTCATATGGTTGAAACTATTAATAAATTAATAAGAGTTTCAAGACAGCTTCTTCAAGAATTAGGAAGAGAACCTCAACCTGAGGAAGTAGCAAAGATTATGGAGATGCCAGTAGACAAAGTAAGAGAAATAATGAAGATAGCTCAAGAACCTGTATCACTTGAAACACCAATAGGAGAAGAGGAAGATAGTCATCTTGGAGACTTTATACCTGATGATGATGCACCTGCACCAGCAGAAGCTGCAGCTTTCACAATGTTAAAAGAACAGCTTATAAATGTTCTAGATACATTAACTCCTAGAGAAGAAAAGGTATTAAGACTTAGATTTGGATTAGATGATGGAAGAGCTAGAACTCTAGAAGAAGTAGGTAAAGAATTTAATGTTACAAGAGAAAGAATAAGACAGATAGAAGCAAAGGCTCTAAGAAAACTTAGACATCCAAGTAGAAGTAAAAAATTAAAAGATTATTTAGATTAAAGCACCTTAAAACATGGTGCTTTTACTTATACTAATTAATATATTTGTAAACTATGATATAATATATATAGGAAGGTGATGGTGTGGAAAATTATAAGTCAATTAAAGGCTCTGGAGTATATCTTATATTAGGCATAAGTGTACTATATAATGCTTTGTTTATAACATTGTTATTTTTCATGAATTCTTATGAAATATCAAGTTTGCTTAAAATAGTTCTTATTGTTTGTAATATATATCAGATCTATTACTTAACTATTTATGCGTCATTAAACTATTCTATTGATGATGAAAATCTATATATTAATAGCGCCTTTGGAATTAAGAAAATCAAAGTTCCATTTAATGAGATAGAAGGATACAGAAAGGCAAAAGGACATATAAGAGGTATAAAGCTATCTGGATATGGTAAAAACTATTTTGCTATTGGAAGAGCTATAATAGAGAAGATAGGAATTACTTATATGTTTGTTACTTCAACTGAAGATATAATTTATTTAAAAACTAAGGATATCAATTATGGATTATCTCCTGAAGATTTTGATAAATTTGAAAAAGAGTTAAATAAAAAAAATGTATCTCCTTTAGTATGGGAGTATAAGGCAAATAGGAATATAAATCTTCATAAGGATAGAAAGTTTTTTATTCCTTTTGTAGTTGTAGCTATTATTACGCTTATAATTACATTAAATCCAATAGTATTGTACCTATACGATAAGCTTCCTGCTATGATGCCTTTAAATTTTAACTCCCAATTTGTTGCTGTAAAATTAGGGACAGGCAAACAGTTTGCTTTTAAGCAAGCATTCTATGGAGTGCTTAATATGGCAGTTCTTTTCTGTATGTATTATGCTGCTTATTTCTGTGCAAAATACGATAGAAAGTCTGCATATAAATTTATATATGTACCTTTAATTATATCCATAGCTTTTTTGGTTATGCAAATTAGGGTTTTAGTTACTTTTAGATAAATGTGGGAGTGAAGAATTAAATATGGAACTTAGTTTAAGACTTAAAACTATTGCTTCAATGGTTGATAAATGTGAGTGCGTTGCGGATATAGGGACGGATCATGGATATATACCTATGTATTTGATAAAGAAGGTCGTGTGCAGGAAGGCTATAGCTTCTGATATCAATAAGGGTCCTGTTGAGAAGGCAAAGTTTAATGTTAGAATTGAAGATTTGCAGGATAAAGTTGATTGTAGGTTAGGAGCAGGGCTTTCTACTTTAAAAAAAGGAGAAGCACAAGGAATAGTTATTGCTGGTATGGGCGGAAACTTAATAAGGGATATTATAGAAGACAAAATAGATATATTTAAAGAAGCTGAATTTGCAATACTTCAGCCAGTTCAAAATCCTGAGGTCTTGAGGGAATATATTTATACAAAAGGATATAAGATAGTGGATGAAGAGTTGTGTATTGATGAAAATAAATTTTATGAAATAATAAAGATAAAGTATGACAACAATCCTCAAGCTGTTGATAGTATATTCTATGAAGTAGGAGAAAAGTTGTTAAGTAAAAATCATATACTTGTTAAAGAGTTTATAGAATATAAAATCAAACGATGTATAAAGATACTCCATAGCATAAAAGACAATACAGATTTAGCTGAAAAACGAAAATTTGAGTTAAATGAGAAAGTAAAAAGGCTGGAGGGGTTACTAAAATGACTTTAAAGGTAAGAGATATAGATAAAATAATGGAGGAATATGCTCCTTCAAAATTTAAAGAAAGTTACGATAATGTAGGACTTATGGTAGGGGATAAGGAATGTGAAATAACGTCTATACTTGTGGCTTTGGATTGTACATTAGAAGTAATAGATGAGGCAAAGAAAAAAGGATGTAATATTATATTAACTCACCATCCTTTGATTTTTAAGAAACCTGCTAATATAACTACAGATAATCTTATAGGAAAAAAAATATTAGAGATTATAAAGAACAATATAAATGTTTATTCTAGCCATACTAATCTTGATTCAGTAAAGGGTGGAATAAATGATATTATTATGGAACTATTAGGCTTTAATGATTATTATACTATAGAGCCTTCTGATAGAAGAGGGGATAATGATAATAGCACTGGTATAGGCAGAATTACAGCACTTAGTGAACCTATAACTCTATCTGAAATTTGTGATAAAGTAAAAACAAGTTTAAATATTCCGTTTTTAAGGTATTCAGGAGAGGATTCTTCTAAGATAAAAAAGATTGCAGTTATAAATGGTAGCGGACAAAGTTATTTTAGTGAAGCCAAAAGACTAGGAGTGGATTGTATAATTACTGGAGATACAACATATCATTATGTCAGCGATTTTAATGAAGAAGGAATATCAATTATAGATGCAGGACATTTTGGAACTGAATGGCCAGCTATGAAAGTTGTAGCTAAGTGGCTGAAAAATAGAATAGAATCTAAAGGTTTTAAAAATTCTGTATTTGAGTCAGAATTTAACAAAAATCCTTATAAATACAAGTAATATTTTATTTGCAATTTCATATAGGCTATGATATTATAATACCTGTGAGTAAACCAGACAATCGCTGCTGCGGGTACGCAGGAGAGGAAAGTCCGAGCTCCATAGGGCAGGGTGCTGGATAATACCCAGTCAGGGTGACTTGAAGGAAAGTGCAACAGAGATATACCGCCGGAACTTTGTTTCGGTAAGGGTGGAAAGGCGAGGTAAGAGCTCACCAGCGCATTGGCGACTTTGCGGCTATGTAAACCCCATCTGGAGCAAGATCGAATAGGGAAGCGTTTTGGGACGGCCCGTCCCGCTTCCGGGTGAATCGCTTGAGCTTACTGGTAACGGTAAGCCTAGATAGATGATTGTCTAATACAGAACTCGGCTTATAGGTTTAGTCACTTATACCGTAGATAACTCAAGGTTTTTAACCTTGAGTTTTTTGCTTATATTAATTTGATTTTAGTGATATAATGTGTATGATATTAATATAAAGATAGGATGTGAATTTATGGATCCAATAGCTTTTTCGATTAATGGATTTGAAATTAGATGGTATGGAATAATAATAGCGTTTGGAGTTACCGCTGCACTTTTCCTGGGAAATTTAAATTGTAAAATGAAGAAATATAATTTTGATAAACTTTTAGATACTTTCCTAGTTGCATTTCCTTTTGCAGTTATAGGTGCAAGGGTTTATTATGTAGCATTTCAGTTTAGTGATTATAGAGATAATCTTATTGATATGTTTAATATAAGGCAGGGTGGTCTGGCAATTCATGGAGGGGTCTTATTTGGATTAACTGCAGCTTATGTTTATACAAGGTATAAAAAATTAGATTTTTTAGAGATGGCTGATATAGCAGCACCTTCATTAATAATAGGGCAAGCAATTGGTAGATGGGGTAACTTCTTTAATGGTGAGGCTCATGGAGGACCAGTATCCAGTGAGTTTATACAAAGATTTCCTTTATTTATACAAAAGGGGATGTATATTGAAGGTACTTATTATCAGCCTACCTTTTTATATGAATCAATATGGAATATCTGTGTTTGTGTCATTCTTATATATATACTTAAGAGAACCAATAAAAAGGGCACTGTAATTTTCTCATATATAGGTTTATATTCTTTGGGTAGATTTTTCATAGAGGGTTTAAGAACAGACAGTTTGATGTTAGGAAGTATGAGAATTGCTCAATTAATGAGCTTAAGCGGAGTAATATTATGTATAGCATTTTTTATATTTAATCATAGAAGCAAAAATAATATTAGGCATTTGAAATAAATTTAATTATTATTAACTCCTACTTGTATTGGTAGGGGTTTTTTCATACTTCAATTCCCTAATTGAAGATGAAGAATTATTGTTGAGTTAATATTCCATTTAGTGTAATATGTAGTAAATAATAAATGGTTGTTGAAATACAATAATGGTTGTGCTTGGAGGATGTCAGCATATGAGTGAAGCAGATTTGCATAGAAATAAAGAAGTTTTTGGAGCTGTATATGAAAAGTTAACAGATAGGGAAACTCGTAAGGCTATGGGGATGTTTTACACTCCAGACTTTATAGTAGACTATATACTAAAATATACTGTTTCAGAATTAGATGTGTTAAATAATCCCTTTGCTAAAATACTTGATCCTGCATGTGGTGCTGGGTATTTCTTAGTTAAAGCCTATGATATATTAAAGTATAAGTTTAGAGAAAATTTGATTTCACTGAATAAAAAATATTCTGATGAAATTTATTCTATAGAAGTGAATAATGAATATGCAATATCTAATGATAATAAATTTAAAGGTAATATGGTTAATAAAAAAATTAAGGGAAGTGACTACTGGGTAGAGGAAAATTTGCATTACCACATTTTAAAAAATTGCTTGTATGGAGCAGATTTAGACCCTATAGCTGTAGAAATTACGAAAAAAAATCTGAAGTATAAGGATAATAAAGAATTAGATTTTCCAATGAACATTATTTTATGTGATAGCTTACTAAAGTGGGAAGATGCTATATTACCTGAACAATTTAAGCAATTAAGTGACATTTTGAAAAAACAATATATAAGTAGTGGATATGAATATATAAAAGAAGGTAAAATAGACGAAATAATTAAATATCTAAGTGAATTCTGGAATAATGAATTTGACTATATAATAGGTAATCCACCTTACATAATGCTGCTCCAATCGGAAATAGATGAAAATTATTGGAAATACATATTAAATCAGTACAGTACTATAGGATATAAAAAAAATACATTCTATTTGCTTATAGAAAGAGCATTAGAAAAACTCAAGTCTGAAGGAAGACATGGGTTTATAATACCAGACAGATATTTTCTAACAAATAGTTATATAGAGTCTAGAAAAAATTTAGTTAATAATACAAGAATAATAAATGTTACTCAATTCTCCAACAAAATATTTAAAGAGGCTATTGTGGGAACTGCAGCATATATTGTAGAGAAAAATAAGTGCAGCGATGATCATAAAATATCTATAAGATTAGAGTATACTAACGAAAAGAACTTCTATAATACTGAGTTAACCCAAAGTGATATAGCAGTAGACAAAAGATTTGTTTTAAACATTCTTACAAAAGCTAATTATAAAAATATAGTAGAAAAAATAAAAAATAATTCAACTGAACTTAAAGAGTTTTGCGAAGTACATGTAGGAATGATGATTAAAGATAAAGAGAAAAATTTTAAAAATGCTTCTAGTAAAGAAAAAAGCACAAGAATAGCTATAGGGAGAGATTTGGGAGAATATATAATAGAAAATGAAAATAGGTATTGCTGTACAGATAGATTGAAAATATTTGGTGGAACAAAAAATTTACAAAAACATCATATGCACCCTAAAATTTTGTTAAGAAAGACGGGCAATTCTATAATTGCAAGTTTAGATAAAGAAGGTATTTTATCTGAACAATCTGTATATATGGTTATACCTTTTGATAGTAGTCAAATATACAGTTTACTTGGACAAATTCAATCTAATTTATGTAATTTTTATTTTAAAGAGTCTTTGATAACTAATCCTGATGCATATCCATATATACAACATTACGATGTAGAGAGAATTCCTATAAATCTAAAAATGTTAGATGATTACTATGATAATCTTATAAGAAAAATTATGGATATAAAAAATAAAATAAAATATATCAAGTTTGATAAGTTTATTGAAAATAATAGCTATGACAAAATTTTATATACATATAATGAGAGCAAAGGAAAAGAAAAAAAATTAGAGTTAGAATTACAACGTTATATTAATGAAAGTAATAGCATAATATACAGGGCTTATGAATTAAAGGAGCCTGAAATAAATTTAATAGAAAGTAGAATTGGTAAATCTAGCTCTCAAAAAGTGGACAGTAATAGAAATTCGTATATAAAAAGGGAAGATAATTATTATTCTTGTTTGCTTGATGAAATATACGAAATTTTAAAGTTGGAGATTATAGAGCTACTAAGATACAATAAAAGATATTTGTCTATTAAAGAATTAGAAAATGGGATGAAGAATAACCTAAGGAACTTCTATGATCTTTTAAGAATCATTAGAGAGTTTAAGATAGAAAAGGAAAATAGCTATATTATTAAAGAAATTTTAAAGGGTTGTTCAGACAACTGGAATAAGTATTTAAAAAACAAAGAACTCAGTAGACAAGGTAAAGAGTTGGTTAAATATAGCAAAGATGAATATGGATTATCTTCTTGGCCGGAAGAAATACACTACATATGGTTTTTGCAAAAAAGTGGCAAATAATTTCGTTAATTATTTGCCACTTTTTATAAATAGGTTTTATGTTTATTGTTTTATCCGATGACTAGCCGCTCTAATACTCCCATATTCATATGAAGATGGGAGTAAAGAGCGGCACGTCCCTGGATTCGTTCAACTAAGAATCAGATGGGGTTTGAAAACCCCATCTGATTCAAGTTTCACTTCATTCCGATAGTTTTAAACTTAATGTTTTAGTAGTTCTATCCCTATATACTTGAACTTTAATTACATCACCAGATTTATGTTCAGCTTTTATTTTGTTTAAATCACTTACCGACTTTACAGATTTTCCGTCAAACTGTTGTATTATATCCCCAGCTTGAATGCCACCTTTTTCAGAAGCACTAAATTCTTGTACCTCAACTACATAAATTCCTTCGGGTATACTATTACTTTTTGCTATATCTGAAGTTATATCCCTACCGGAGATTCCTATTTTTAATATTGGTTTTAATAAGGTATTTATCTTAGGTTTCACTATATCTATAGGAATAGAAAATCCAAGCCCTTCAACGCCATCTCCACCGATTTTAGCAGAGTTTATACCTATTACTTGACCAGCAGAGTTAACTAAGGCACCACCACTATTTCCAGGATTTATAGCTGCATCAGTTTGTATAAGAGTTTGCTTTGTGTTACCAACTGCTATCTCTCTGCTTGTAGCACTTATTATACCTGAAGTTACAGAACCTAAAAGTTCTTTTCCTAAAGGATTTCCAATAGCAACTACAGGATCACCAACCTGGGCATCTTTGGAATTACCAAGTTCAGCTACTGCTGGCATCTTAACATTTTCAGTTACTTTGATTATAGCTAAATCTAAATCTGCATCATAATTTATTACTTTAGCAGCAACTTCTTTTTTATTATTAAAAATAACACTTACTTGATTAGCTCCATTTATAACATGATAATTTGTAAGAATGTAACCTTCTTCGTTAATTATGATTCCGGATCCCATACCTTCTTCATCTTTTGATACACCAAACATATTTGGATTGCCTTGGCTTTTAATTGACACGCCTACTACAGCAGGACTTACTTTCTTAGCTATTTCAGTAACAGAAAGAGACCCTGATGTTGCTGAAACTGGAGAAGCCTTCAAATAATTACTGGAACTAGAAGTTGTATTACTAGCAATGCTTTGGTATAATGGTGTACTTTTAAATAAACTTGACTTAGGCAAGAGATATAAAGAAGCTACAGATGAAGCTGCTCCCCCTACCACACTGCAAATTAATCCTACCATTACATAGGATAGAATCCTCTTTCGGTCACTACTCTTTTTTGAATTTGAATTTTTAACCTCTGAATAATCAGCATAAACTATCTTGTTATTATAAAGCTCATTAGGTGTACCTTCCATTAAGTCTTTTAAGTTATTTTCATCTATAGATTCATTATTAAAGTTATCCATAAAATGTTCCTCCTTATTTGTCACGTTGTGTGCTATATAATTATAATAAGTTTTATTTGTTACAGTTTAATGACAAAAATATGAACGCTTTATAAAAGAATTGTTTAATTATTGTTAAGATTAAGTGAAACTTGAATCAGATAGGGGAATTAGAGCGGGTAGTCATCGGATAAAAGCAAATAAAATAGCCCCAGGTTTTACCTAGGGCTTAAGATTTATGGTTTGCTAACTCTATCAATGTCTAAGGCACTCTGAGGCTGCCTTTTCATCATTTCTTCTTCATAAATAACCTCTGGTTTTGCGGGCTGTTTACTTTGATGTTTTGTTTCCTTTTTACTTTCTCTATGCATAAATTAGAGCCTCCTTTATATTAAATATTAAGTGCTAGATAGGGATTAAATATATATAACATATAAACTTACGACCACCTTAAACAAAAGACACCTTATACAACTTTCATATTATAGAGTATCCTTAAAAAAAGTTTTTATACTTTTTCAGTATATGTGCTAAAATATAATAATTAAGGAAATTAATGAAGTGAAACTTGAATCAAATGGGATTTCAATCCCATTTGATTCCTAGTTGAACGAATCCAGGGACGTACCCGCTCTTTACTGCCATTTTGAACAAAATGGTAGTATTAGAGCGGGTAGTCATCGGATAAAAAATTTAATTGAGATATTTGAGGATAAAAATATGGAAAAAAATGAGGAAGTTTTAGCTGTACTTGGGAAAGAGTATGAAACTCTAATGGATAGGGAAAAGCGAAAAACTTATGGAAGCTTTTATACTCCGGATTTTATCATAAATTATATAATAGAAAATACCATTATGGACTTAGATGTATTACAAAATCCCTTTGTTAGAGTTATAGATCCTGCTTGTGGAGTAGGATATTTTTTAATTAAAGCTTATGAAATCCTAATGAATAAGTTTATTGAAAAAATCCACTTGATAAGAGAAAGATATTTAGATGAGGAATATAGTATAGAAATATCGGGAAAACTAGAAAATATAAGAGGGGAAAAATATTGGAAAAAAGAAAATTTACATTACCATATATTGAAATACTGTATTTATGGAGCTGACATAGATAATAAAGCAGTATATTTTACTAAAATGAATCTCATTTCAAAGAAAAAAGAAAATTTAGAAGTAGAGCCCAATATAATTTGCTGTGATAGCTTAGTGAAATGGGAAGAGGATTATAAATGGCAGGAAATTAAAAGAATTGATTCAGAAACTTTTTTGTGCAAATATAGCGATATAGATGGCACTGAGAAAGAGAAAAAAGTAAATAAAAGTGAACTAAATAATTTAACTGATATATGTAAATTTTGGAACCAAAGATATGATTATATTATTGGAAATCCCCCTTGGGTTTCATTAAGTAGAAAGCACAAAATAGATATTAAAGATCAACTTATGAATTACTATATGAATAGATATAATGGAAATAAGTATTTACCTAATTTATATGAGTACTTTATTAGAAGATCGCTTCTTCTAATAAAAGAGAAGGGGAAGATTGGATTTGTTGTTCCGGATAGATTTGCAAAAAATTTGCAGTATAAAGCTTTGCGAAAATATATATTAGAAGATTACAATATATTGAATTTAGCCTTTCAAGTAGATTTTCCAAACATAAACACTGATACGATGATTTTTATAATAGAAAATAATCATAAAGAAAATAATCAAATAAAATTAAAAATATATAATGAAAGAGAGTACTTGCTTAATCAAGAAGAGTATTTGAAAAGTTCTCATTATGAGTTTTTTTATGAAAATAATAGTAACTATAATTATATTAAGAAAAAAATTGAAAAAGATAGCAAACTCATTGGTGATATAAGTACAACTTTCACTGGATTTATTGGTGACAGTAAAAAGGTAACAAAGAATAGAGTAAGTAGTCTACAAGTGGAAATATTGAAAGGGGAAAGCATTAGCAGATTTAGTGTTATAAATAAGTTATATTATGAGTTCGTTCCACAAAATATAAAAGGTGGTACAAAGAATATAAAAAAACTTGCACGCCCCTTTAAAATAATTGTAAGGAAAACAGGAAAAAAAATAATTGCTGCTTTGGATACAAAAGGAGATATAGTTGAGCAATCCCTTTATGGAATAATAAATTTGAGCCATGAATTTTCATATAAATATGTTTTGGCAATATTGAATTCTAAATTAATAGAATGGTATTATATAAACTTCCTTATAACAAATATAAATTCTACACCACAAATAAAAAAATATAGTTTAAATAGAATTCCCATTAAATGTTGTGATAAAGAAAGCCAAAAGGAAGTAGAAGATATAGTTGATAAAATTATATTGAAGATTGAGAATTTAAAAAGTTCTAACAGTACAGGACTTATAAAAGATGACAAAAATATTGAAAATCTTCAAAGAAAAATAGATGAAAAAATTTTTAATTTATATGGTATTGATTACAATGAAATAATAGAAAAAATATAATTTTGATAAAAAAGTAAAAAATGAGTATAGTTCGCAATGGTACGAAGAATAGGTATTTTAAATGTATATAATTCATGTAATGTTAAGAACATTGTAGCATAATTGTTATACAAATACATTGACGTATTAGATTAATGATGTTAATATATATTATATAAATTAATTCGTCCGTATAATCTTGAAGATATGGTTCAAGAGTTTCTACCAGAGTACCGTAAATCTCTGACTATGGGTGAGTCCGTATTATATTAATTAGAGTTTCTAGTTCGGATTTACTCATGATTCGAATCAGGAGCTTTTTTTGTTGGAGGGAAAAATAATGAACATGAAAAAAGCTAAACCTGTAGAAGGACAAAAATCATTTTTAAACTCATTTTTTAAACTATCAGAAAACAATACTAATGTAAAGACAGAAATAATTGCCGGAATAACTACATTCATTACAATGGCCTATATAATTTTTGTTAACCCTAGTATTCTAATGCAATCAGGCATGAATGCACAGGGTCTTATGGGCGATGCAGCTGTAAAAGCTGGAATATCAGCAATAAATGATCCTATTGTAGCATCTGTATTCGGAGCTACCTGTATAGCAGCAGCAGTAGGTACATTTGTAATGGCGCTTTATGCTAATTTACCATTTGCACAGGCTCCAGGTATGGGACTTAATGCTTTCTTTACTTATAGCGTATGCTTAACTTTAGGGTATACATGGCAACAGGCATTAGCAGCAGTATTTATATCAGGTATATTATTTATAATAATAACTGTAACTTCAATTAGAGAGAAGATAGTAGATGCTCTTCCACATAATCTTAAGATAGCGATATCTGGTGGTATAGGTCTTTTTATAGCTCTTATCGGACTTAAAAGTGGCGGTATAATTGTAGCAAGTCCTGCAACTTTAGTTACTTTTGGAAGTTTTACAAGTCCACATACACTAGTTACACTTATAGGAATAGCTATTACAGGTATATTGATGTCAAGAGGAGTTAAAGGTTCTATACTAATAGGAATAATAATTACAACTATAATAGGAATCCCTTTTGGAATAACTCATCTTGCAGGTATAAAGGTAATAAGTGCACCACCATCATTAGCACCGACTTTCTTTGCTTTTGATTTTAAAGGTCTTTTAGGTCTAGGAGCGAAAGGTATGTTAGGAGCTTTTACAAGTTTAATAATGGTGGTTATAACATTCAGTTTAGTAGACTTGTTTGATACTATTGGAACATTAGTTGGAACAGCTCAAAAAGCTAAAATGCTTGACAAAGACGGAAGAGTTAAAAATATGAATAAGGCTCTTTTATCAGATGCATTAGCAACTACTGCAGGCTCAATCCTTGGAACTAGTACTGTAGTAACTTATGTAGAATCTACATCAGGTATATCAGAAGGTGGTAGAACAGGTCTTACTTCCTTTACAACAGGAGTTTTATTTATACTAGCATTATTCTGCGGAGGACTAGTAGGAATAGTTCCAGCAGAAGCTACAGCACCTGCACTTGTAGTTGTTGGAGTTTTAATGATGGGTGCGGTAACAAAAATAAACTTTGATGATTTTACAGAAGCATTACCAGCATTCTTTACAATAGCTATTATGCCATTTAGTTACAGTATAGCAAATGGTATTGCAGCAGGAATAATATTCTATCCAATAATGAAAATTGCGACAGGAAGACATAAAGAGGTTAATCCAATAGTTTATGTACTTGCAGCATTGTTTATAATAAGATTCGTAGTATTACCAGGTTAGGATTGAAAATTAAATACAATAAGGTTTTTATTTAACCTAATATATAGATATGAAATAAGAAGTCTTTGTGAATTAAAATCGCAAAGACTTCTTATTTTTAGTAGCAACTAAATTGGTTAACAATGTATTAAGTTTAGTGTACTTTCCTTGAAGTGTAACATAGAATGAATTAATATTATATTAATAACATTCTAGAATAATTAATATAGAGGTGATTAATTCTATGAATAAAGCCATGAAGTTTATTTTATGTGTTACTTCAGTAGCATTTATAGCCACATTGGTAACTACATTTGAAATATTTTATTTTGGTGAAAGTGCGAAACCTAAAAAATCTGACTGTATAATTGTATTAGGATGCCAAGTCTATGGAATGACGCCTAGCCCTTTCTTGGTATGGAGAACTGAACAGGCTCTTAAGCTTTATAAAGAGGGATATGGCAAATATATTATAGTTTCTGGAGGTAAAGGTCAAGGAGAGAACATATCAGAAGCTGAGGCTATGAAGAGATATCTGTTATCTAAAGGAATGGAAGCTTCTAAAATACTTATTGAGGATAAATCTGGGTCTACAATGGCAAATTTGATAAATTCTAAAGCTATAATGGATAAAGAAGAGCTAAAGACAGCAGTTATAGTATCTAATAAATATCATCTAAAAAGAGCTTCATTAATGGCAAAACAACAGAATATAAATGGAAGTTATTCGGGAGTTTTTGTTAAACCCTACAAATATCATGAATTTACAGGTTATATACGGGAAATTCCTGCCTTAATAAAATACTATCTCGTTAAATTTCTACCTTGAAACACTAATAACCTAAAGGCTTGACTTAACAGGGATGCTAAGTCAAGTTTTTAAGTTATAGAATTAAAGACATCAACAGCACATTCAGCCATTAATTTATGTCCAAGAACAGTTGGGTGAAGACCATCTATATATAATTCCTTTGGATTTTTATTTTTTAGGTTTTCCTTAAGACAACTATAAAAATCTATACAAGGAATATTATTTTCACTAGAGAATTTTAGTATCCACTTTCTATAATCCTCTATTAAACTATTTATTCTATCGTAGTCTGGACTTTCGCTCCATTTTCTTTCTGCTAATGTTTTATCTATAGGCATTTCAATTCCGATTATGGGTATTATGTTATAGTCTATTGACTCTTTTACTAATTCAGTTATATTGTCTTGAATCATATTCAAAGAACGATTGGCTATAAGATCATTGCAACCACCCATAATGATAACATGGGTAGGAGCATTTTTAATAACATCGATATAAGATCTTGAAAGCATACCTGCAGTAGTGTCGCCGTTTATACCTTTATTTATAATGGAAATGTTTAGCTTATTTTGAACAAGTTCAGCCCAGCATTGAGCTCTAAAAACACCATATCCATAGGTTATGCTGTCCCCAATACATACTATTTTCATGTTAACACCCCTAATTTTAATTATTTTTTCTTATCTGTTGTATTTTTTTATTATTTCTACATACTAAGGTTAGTTAGTTATTTCATTGGAATTAAGCCAATTATATCACAAATTTATTATTTATTTATGGAGAGGAGGAGATTCTTAAGGTCGTAGATAAACTCCATCTGATTCAAGTTTCACTTCATTGTAGAAAAATAATATTCGTAATGGGACGTACATTAATGCAAACAAAATATCAAATTCTTTCTTAAACACGAATAATAAAATATAAAATAAATAAAATGTATTGATTTGATTTATTTTATATGTTAATATGAGTACATAAAAACGAATGAAAAACATCCATATAATCCCGATGATAAGGTTCGGGAGTTTCTACTAGGAGACCTTAAATTTCCTTTCTATGGGTGAATCTTGCGCTACTAATGTGAAATAGGAAATAGATTATGTTTTGCATTTTACATAAGATTTCGCTACAGGATTCCCCATAGAATATTGTAGCGGAATTTTTTTGTTCATAATTAATCTAAGTGGAGGGATACTAAATGAAAGTTGCTATTATTTTTGGAAGTAAATCGGACACTGAAAAAATGAGTGGAGCTGCTAACGCTTTAAAGGAGTTTAATGTAGAGTATAAAGCATATATACTATCAGCTCATAGGGTGCCAGAAAAACTTACAGAAACTATTGAGAATATAGAAAATCAAGGTTATGAATGTATAATTGCAGGGGCAGGACTTGCAGCTCATCTTCCAGGTGTTATAGCATCTCAGACAACTATTCCAGTTATAGGGGTACCAATTAATGCAGCTATAGCAGGAATGGATTCACTACTATCCATAGTTCAAATGCCAAAATCAATTCCAGTTGCTACTGTAGGTATAAACAATAGTTATAATGCAGGTATGCTTGCAGTACAAATGTTATCTATAAAATATCCTGAAATTAAAGAAATGTTAAAAGAATATAGAAAAAATATGAAAGATAAATTTATAAAAGACAATGAAGAAGGGGTGGAGTTTTAAAATGGAAAAGAAAGAAATGTTATATGAAGGAAAAGCTAAGAAAATATATGCAACAGATGATAAGGATAGAGTAGTTGTTTATTATAAAGATGATGCTACAGCTTTTAATGGAGAAAAGAAAGGTCAAATAGAAGATAAAGGTGTTATGAACAACGCAATTACATCAGCCCTATTTGAAATGTTAGAAGCAAAAGGAGTAAAAACTCATTTTGAAAAGAAATTAAGTGATAGAGAGCAACTTTGTAAAAAAGTTGAAATAGTTCCTCTTGAAGTTATAGTTAGAAACGTAGCAGCAGGAAGCATGGCAAAAAGATATGGAATTGTAGAAGGAACAGAGCTTAAAACTACAGTTTTGGAATTAAGTTATAAAAACGATGATTTAGGAGATCCGCTTATAAATGATTATCATGCAGTAGCAATGGGTATTACTACTTTTGATGAATTAAAAGTTATATATGAAATGGCAACAAAAGTTAACAATATATTAAAAGAATTCTTCTTAGAACAGGGAATAAAATTAATAGATTTTAAGATTGAATTAGGAAGATTTAATGGAGAAATACTTTTAGCAGATGAAATATCACCAGATACTTGTAGATTCTGGGATGCAAAAACTAATGAAAAGTTAGATAAAGACAGATTCAGAAGAGATTTGGGAAATGTTAAAGAAGCATACGTAGAAATACTTAAAAGAATAAGCCAATAGTAAAAAATGTGTATTGAGAAAGGAAAATCTATAATGTGCAACTTAAAAAATGAATTAGATTTAGCTTTAATATTAGATCTTGAAGAGGATAAGTTTAAAGATGAATGTGGAGTATTTGGTATTTTTTCAGTAGACGACTTAGATGTTTCATCTATAACATATTATGGGTTATATGCCCTTCAACATAGAGGGCAAGAAAGTGCAGGAATAGTTGTAACAAATGAAAAAGAATTGAATTGTCATAAAAACATGGGATTGGTTTCCGATGTTTTCAATGAAAAAATATTAAAAGAATTAAAGGGAACAGCGGCTATAGGCCATGTAAGATATTCAACTACAGGGTCAAGTAATTTGGAGAATGCTCAACCTATACTTGGAAAGTATAAATTAGGAAGTATTTCTATTGCACACAATGGTAATTTAGTAAATGCAGATGTAATTAGAGAGCTTTTAGAAGATGGCGGATGTATATTCCATACAACTAATGATTCAGAAGTTATTTTGAATCTTATAGCTAGGGGAGCAAAAAGAGGAATAGAAAGAGCTGTAGTAGACTCAATACAGGCTGTAAAAGGTTCATTTGCAGTTGTCCTTTTAACAGAAGATAAGCTTATAGGAGCTCGTGACACTAATGGTATAAGACCGCTTTGTATAGGAAAGATCAACAATAGCTATATACTAAGTTCAGAAAGTTGTGCGTTAGATTCTGTTGGAGCTGAGTTTGTACGGGATGTAGCTCCAGGGGAAATTGTTATTATAGATAAAGAGGGGATTAGGTCTGTAAATTTTGCAGAAAAAACTAAGTGTGAAACCTGTGCATTTGAATATGTATATTTTGCAAGACCAGATAGTACTATAGATGGTATTAATGTATATAATTCAAGAATAAGAGCGGGAAAAAGACTATATGAGGAATGTCCTGTGGAAGCAGATATAGTTGTAGGTGTTCCAGATTCGGGTATTGCAGCTGCAGTAGGTTATGCAGAAGCTTCAGGAATTCCTTATGGTGTAGGCTTTATAAAGAATAAATATGTTGGAAGAACATTTATAACTCCTTCTCAAGAGATGAGAGAAAGAGCTGTTGCAGTAAAACTTAATCCGTTAAAAGGTAATATAGAAGGCAAAAGAGTAGTAATGGTAGATGATTCTATAGTAAGGGGAACCACAAGTAGGCGTCTTGTAGATTCTATGAGAAAAGCAGGAGCAACAGAAGTACACTTTAGAATACCATCTCCTGTAGTAAAATATCCATGCTACTTTGGAATTGATACACCTTATAGAAGTGAACTTATAGGATCTAATGCTACTTTAGAGGAAATACGACAGGATATAGGTGCGGATAGCATAGGGTATATAAGTATGGAAGGGTTAATAGAGTCCTTGGATAAGGATAAAGGTTTCTGTATGGGATGTTTCAAGGGTGTATATCCAGTTTCTGCACCAATGGAAACGCCAAAGGAACGCTTAGAAGAGTAGTCTAATTAGATTGAAAATAATTTATAATCTCAATAGAGAATTTGAAAATCTCTGTTAAAAGTTGAGGAGTGAAGATATGATAACATATAAAGATTCAGGAGTTAATATAGAAGAAGGTTATGAATCCGTAAAGCTTATAAAAAATCACGCAGCAAGAACAATGATACCAGGAGTTTTAAATGGTTTAGGTAGTTTTGCTGGAATGTTTGAGCTTGGTCAATATAAAAATCCAGTAATAGTTTCAGGAACAGATGGTGTTGGAACAAAACTTGAAATAGCTTTTAAAACAAAAAAATATGATACAGTAGGCATAGATTGCGTAGCAATGTGTGTAAATGATATTTTATGTCATGGTGGAAAACCAATATTCTTCTTAGATTACCTAGCTTGTGGTAAACTTGATGCAAATGTTGCAGCAGATTTAGTAAAAGGGGTTTCAGAGGGATGTGTTCAATCCGGATGTGCCTTAATAGGTGGAGAAACAGCAGAAATGCCTGGTTTTTATCCAGAAGGAGAATATGATATGGCTGGATTTGCTGTAGGAGTTGTGGAGAAGGACGATATCATTGATGGAAGTAAAATTGAAGATGGAGACGTTCTTGTAGGTATAGCTTCCAGCGGACCTCATAGCAATGGTTATTCACTTATTAGAAAGCTTATTACTGATTTAGATAAAGATTTTGGTGGAAAAAAGATGGGTGAAGTACTTCTGACTCCAACAAAAATTTATGTTAAACCTATATTGGAACTTATACAAAAATTCGAAATAAGAGGAATGGCTCATATTACTGGTGGTGGATTCTTTGAGAATATTCCTAGAATGTTTAAGAATGATTTTACAGCTGTTGTTAATAAAGGTAGCTTTGAAGTTCCAGAAATATTAAAGCATATTATGAGTTTAGGTGTAGATGAGCAGCATATGTTTAATACATATAACATGGGAATAGGTTTTGTTTTATGTATTAAAGAACAAGATGCTGATAATATTATCGAAGAATTAGATAAAATGGGTGAAAAAGCTTATAAGATAGGTTATGTTGAAAAAGGCCCAAAAGAAGTAAAAATAATTTAAAAAGAGGGTAAACAGATGTTTAAAATAGCTGTGCTAGTATCAGGTGGCGGAACAAATTTTCAGTCTATTATAGATTCCATTAACACTGGCTATTTAGAAAATTTCAGTATAGAAATGGTTATAAGTGATAGAGATGGTGTATATGCCTTAGAAAGAGCATGTCAGCATAACATAAAAACTTATGTTATTGATAGAAAAGTTTATAAAGGCAGTGTTTCTGATGAAATATTAAAGCTAGTTGATGGTAAGGTTGATTTAATAGTCTGCGCTGGATGGCTCTCTATATTAAAGGGTGAATTAGTTTCAAAGTTTGAAAATAAAATAGTAAACATTCATCCGTCCTTAATACCAGCTTTTTGTGGTGATGGAATGTATGGAATTAAAGTACATGAAAAAGCTTTAGAGTATGGGGTAAAGGTGTCAGGATGTACAGTACATTTTGTAGATAGTGGAACTGATAGCGGACCTATTATACTACAGAAAACTGTGCCAGTATATGCAGAGGATAGTGCAGAAGTTCTGCAAAAAAGAGTACTTGAACAGGAGCATATAGCTCTTTCTGAAGCAATTAAGCTTATAACAGAAGGTAAAGTTAAGGTTCAGGGAAGAAAAGTATTCATATAATTTAAAATCCAAGAACTTAGTGTTGCTTTTGTACAATTATAAGAACTCTAATTTGTTAAAGCAAATTAGAGTTCTTGTGTCAACAGACTTGAATAGATGGAGGCATTGGTGACAATTAGTTATGAAGTGGAAACTTGAATCAGATGGGGGTTCAAACACCACCTGATTCCTAGTAGAACGAATCCAGGGACGTAGCCGCTCTTTACTTCCACTTTGAAGAAGATGGAAGTATTAGAGCGGGTAGTCATCGGATGGAATAAAATTGGAGGAAATAAAAATGTTAACTCGTGCATTAATAAGTGTTTTTGATAAAGATGGATTACTGGAATTAGGTAATTTTTTAGTTGAAAAAGGTGTAGAAATACTTTCTACAGGCGGAACCTACAAGTATTTAAAAAATAATGGAATAGCGGTAACAGAAGTTTCAGATGTAACAGGATTTGAAGAAATATTAGATGGTAGAGTTAAAACATTACATCCCAATGTACATGGTGGGATTTTAGCTATAAGAGATAATGCTGAGCATATGGAGACAATAGAAAGAAAGGGCATAAAACCAATTGATATGGTAGTTGTAAATTTATATCCTTTCTTTGATAAAGTTAAGGAAGACTTAACTTTTGAAGAAAAAGTAGAATTTATAGATATTGGTGGCCCTACTATGATAAGAGCTGCTGCTAAGAATTTTCAAGATGTTATTGTCCTTACAGATGTTAATGACTACAGTGATGTTATAAAACAGATAGAGGAAAAAGGAGACGTTGAATTTAAAACAAGAAGAAAATTAGCAGGAAAAGTATTTAATTTAATGTCAGCTTATGATGCTGCAATTAGTAATTTCTTGTTAGAAGAAGAGTATCCTGAATATTTAACATTTTCATATAAAAAATCTATGGGCTTAAGATATGGAGAAAATCCTCATCAAAGTGCAGCATATTATACTGCTACTGTGGAAAAAGGATCTATGAGAGACTTTACACAATTAAACGGTAAAGAATTATCCTATAATAATATAAAGGATATGGATATATCATGGAAAGTAGTTAATGAATTTGATGAAGTGGCTTGTTGTGCGGTAAAACATAATACACCTTGTGGAGTAGCTGTCAGTGACAATTGTTATGATGCTTATTTAAAGGCTTATAAATGTGATACTACATCAATTTTTGGTGGTATAGTAGCTTTAAACAGAAAAGTAGATAAGGCTACAGCAGAAGAAATGGTTAAAATATTCCTTGAAATAGTGATTGCACCGGACTTTGATGAAGATGCACTAGAAGTTTTAAAAAGTAAGAAAAATTTAAGAATTGTAAAGTGTGATGTAAAACCACAGAATAAAGTAGAAATTTCCAAAGTAGATGGTGGAATGCTTGTACAATCAGCTGATGACAAGTTAGTTAATGAGACTAAAGTTGTAACAGAAAAATCACCAACAGAACAGGAAATGCATGATTTATTGTTTGGAATGAAAGTATGTAAATATGTAAAATCTAACGCAATAGTTGTAGTAAAAGATGGAATGGCAAAAGGTATTGGTGGAGGACAGGTTAACAGAATATGGGCAACTTGTGAGGCACTAAATAGAGCTGGAGATGGAGTAGTATTAGCATCTGATGCATTCTTCCCATTTGAGGATGTAGTACAGGAAGCTGCTAAATATGGTATAAAAGCTATAATTCAACCAGGTGGATCAATAAGAGATGCTCAGTCTATTGAAGAATGTAATAAAAATGAAATAGCTATGGTGTTTACAGGAATGAGACACTTTAAACACTAAATATAAGAACATTTTTAGGGGTGAGAGTAATGAAAGTATTAATAGTTGGATCTGGTGGCCGTGAACATGCTATTGCGTGGAAGGTAGCACAAAACGATTTAGTAGAAAAAATATATTGTGCACCAGGAAATGGTGGTACTGCTGTAGAAAGTAAATGTGAAAACATTAGTATAATTGATATAAAAGCGCTATTAAGTTTTGCAAAAGAAAATAATATAGATATGACAATAGTAGGACCTGAGGTTCCACTAATTGATGGAATTGTTGATGAATTTAAAAATGCAGGTCTTAAGATTTTTGGCCCATCATCTCAAGCTGCTATGTTAGAGGGAAGTAAGGCTTATTCAAAAGAATTTATGAAAAAGTATGGTATTAAAACTGCTGCCTATGAGGTATTTGAGGATAAAGACAGTGCGTTAACATATCTTAAGAGTTGTGAATATCCAATAGTTATCAAAGCAGATGGGTTGGCTGCTGGAAAAGGTGTAGTTATATGTGAAAACTACAATCATGCAGAAAAAACTATAATAGAATTTATGGTAGAAGATGTTTTTAAAGGCTCAGGTAAAAAGGTAGTAATTGAAGAGTTTTTAGAGGGACCTGAAGCATCAATATTATCTATAACTGATGGAGAAACGATAATTCCATTTATATCAGCAAAAGATCATAAGCAAATCTATGATGGTGGAAAAGGTCCTAATACTGGAGGCATGGGAGCTATATCTCCTAATCCGTATTGTACTGATGCTGTTTTAGAAGAGTTTAAAAAAGATATAATGCAACCTACTTTAGATGGAATAAAAGCAGAAGGGTTGGACTATACAGGGATAATATTCTTTGGAATTATGATAACTAAAAAAGGATCATATCTACTTGAGTATAATGTAAGATTGGGAGATCCAGAAACTCAAGCAGTTTTACCACTTATGAAAAGTGATTTGGTACAGCTTGTAAGTTCTGCTTTAGATAAAAAACTTTCAACCTTTGAATTACAGTGGCATGAAGGTGCTTCTTGCTGTGTTGTAGCAACATCTGAAGGATATCCAGAAAAATATAAAACTGGATTTGAAATCAAAGGAATGAGTAATGCTAATAGAATTTTTGCTTCAGGATTAGTACATAAAGGTGGTATATTCCAAACTAGTGGAGGAAGAGTTTTATGTACTCAGTCTTTAGGAAGCACAATAGAAGATGCAAGAAAAAAAGCTTATGATGATTTAAATAATGTAGAATTCCAGGGTATGTATTACAGAAAAGACATAGGAATCATATAATTTTAAGAACAGACAGAGGTAATACTCATGTCTGTTTTTTTACATTAAATATACATATAGGGTATACATTTACAAAAAAGTTTCAATTTATGAGCATTATAAGGTAGAAATAATTTTAAGATAATAGTAAAATGTGTTATGTGTTCTTTAATAATATGAAAACACCTAATTAACTTGGAGGTAACTATGAGAGAAGATGAAAATAGAGAAAGAAACAGAAAAGTGAATAAAAGAAAAAAAAGTTCAATTAAAACAACTATAGGTTTTTTTATTTATATGTTGATAATAGGAGTTGTTACAACACCCTTATTTGTATTTTATGGGCCTTTTCAAAATGTAAAAAGAACAATAGTAGGAACAGCTATGGCTACTTTTACACACCAATATATAGCCACAACCTTTTTATCCCAAGATGAAATAAATAAAATATTAAAAAGCTCACAAAATGGTCAAACCACCAGTGCTGAAGCTGAAAATTTGAGTGAAGTTAAAATATCACATACAGGAGATAAAGGAATAAGTAGATATGACATACCTAATAAAAAATTCAATGGATATATTTTAGAAATAAGTGACCCAACAAGATTGAAGATAGGATGGACTAAAAAAATCGAGGAAGTAGGTCAGAGAACTAGTGAGATAGCTGAGGAAAATGGAGCTGTTGCAGCTATTAACGGAGGTGGATTTACAGATAGATCTTCTAACGGCAAACTATGGGCTGGAACGGGAGCCTATCCTGAAGGGCTTGTTATATCTGATGGAAAAGTGGTATATAGTGATGTGAAAGCTAATGAAAAAGTAAATATTACAGCCTTTACAGCAGATGGCACACTAATAGTTGGTGATCATACATTAAATGACCTAAAAAAGAGAAATGTAGTAGAGGCAGTTTCTTTTAGAAATTCTCTTATAATAAATGGCAAGACAGTTGCTGTTGAGGATGAAGGACTTAATCCTAGAACAGCTATTGGTCAAAAAAGCGATGGAACTATAGTAATGCTTGTTATAGATGGAAGAACTGGGTTAAAACCAGGTGCTACATTAAAGGAAGTTCAAAATATACTCTTACAGCAAGGTGTAATAAATGCAAGTAATCTTGATGGAGGTTCATCTTCTACAATGTATTTAAATGGAGAAATTATAAACAATCCTTGTGACTGGAATGGAGAGAGAACTGTTGCTACTGCCATATATGTAAAACCTTAGAGGAGAGTGTAATGATGAAAGGACTTAAGAAAATAATTATGTGGACCCTTATTCCTATAGTACTAGAATTAGTGGGATTGCTTTATGTGGACCAGTTCTATTTGACTGATGAAACCAGCTTTAATGCTAAAAAAGTAGATGTTACGGCGAAAAAACAGTCTAACAAAATTAATGTAAAAGTTTCTGAAGATGCTAATAATATTGGAGTTTCTTACAATGGAAATTATATTTCCTATTATGAGGATGGAGTAATAACAGTGGTGGATACATCAAACAATAAGAAAAAAGAAATAAAAATTGATGATGGTGCAAAATTTTCTTCGTATAAATGGCTGGCAGATAGAGACATAATGCTTATTGCAGAAAAGTATAATGATGATAATGATTCAAATTATTTAAAATTTGCATCGTATAATGCAAAGAAAGATGAGAAGACTGTATTGAGTAATGATAAAAATAAGGAACTAAAAATATCTTTAGATGATGATAAGTATGAAGTTTTAGATATGGCTCTATCTGCTGCTACTAATGTAACTTATGTTAAAGTAGGCAAAGATGGAGCAAAGAGCAGAATATATCGTATTAATGTAATGGCCCAAATGGAAGAAACAAAATATGTTAACTGTAAGTTAGGTAAGATAGCTGCTGCTAATAAAGAAGATAAATTAATCTATGAAGATACCACTAATAATAGAATAAGGGTAGCTGGAGCTAGTAATCCTATAGCCACAGGGGAAAATGCCACACACTACCTGTTATCTTCGGATAGTGAGGACAAAGTTTATGTTGGCAACGGAGAAAATGGGAAAATTAAAAAAATCTTTATAGGTGATGTAAAGACTGGAAAGCAAGAATGGAAGATTCTAAATCTAGAGCAGCAAACAAGTAAGAATGATATATACATAACTACAAGTGGAAAAATATATATTAATAATCCTTCAATGAATGTAGTTGTAGAGCTTGAAACCGGGAAAGAAACAAAATATACTGGTAGCCTAGTGAAGGTGTATAATTTAGGAGTAGTTTCAAAGAGCAATGGAAAGATTATAGGAAGTTTGTTTTAGAAGAAATATTTAATAAGAAATATTTAATAAGAGTAGAGGTTAAGTAGTTTAAGTGCCTGTGCTCTTATTTTTATTATCCTAATATTTATTATTGGTAAAA
>Ga0183101_1001206_pt1 | contig 26540 bp, 19 predicted proteins | sample Biomet3_FD_127790 | JGI IMG/M metagenome (GOLD analysis project Ga0183101, IMG submission 127790) | Microbial communities from bioreactor (seeded with sewage sludge) at LBNL, California, USA - Biofuel metagenome 3 | ecosystem: Engineered > Bioreactor > Anaerobic > Unclassified ...
AATCAGGTAATTATTAAAACAAAGGTTTTAAAACTTTTATTTTATTTATGCCCATAAATAAGACATTAAATTCCGATACTACTCTTTTAAAGTTGTATATTTTAAAAAGAACTCATTCTAAACCAATTCAATTTTTAAATCCATAACATTTCAGAATTGTTCTTATGACCAGAAACTCGATTGAATATTCGAAATACGAAATTTAGAAGAACAATTTGAGTTTCGGAATCAGTTCACAGGTAATTTTAGAAAAGTAGTTTCCCATATCATACTTAAATTTCATATAGAAAGGCCTTTTAGTACTTATTGACAGGCGAGTAAAAATGTACACTGAAAGCGATAACCTTCAGGATTACCTCAAAAAGAGTGAAGTCATAGACCTTGATAACAAGCTGATCGTTGATAAGTGCCTCGAACTACAGAAAGGCACCAGCGACGAAATCAGCCTGATTAAGAAAGTTTATGAATTTGTTCGGGATGAGATTCATCACACCGGCGATATCGGAGAAATGAGCGTTACCTGCAAGGCATCAGAGGTTCTGGAGGCCGGCCACGGAATATGTTGTGCCAAAGCCCATCTGTTTGCAGCCATGCTGAGATATTTCGGGGTGCCGGCTGGGTTCTGTTATCAGAAACTTTCTTCAAGTCGGGACGTTAACATAAAATTCTTGCATGGCTTAAACGCAGTATATTTAAAAGATCTGGATAAATGGATAAGATTGGATGCAAGAGGCAACAAGCCAGGCCGTAATGCTCAATTTTCCATATACGAAGAAAAGATTTCCAAGAAAGTAAATAAAGATCTTGGGGAAGAAGATAGCCCAGTAATCTTCGCAGAACCCAATCCTACTGTTATTGAAATATTAAAGACAAGTAAAGATATGAAAGAATTATGGGATCAATGGGGTCTTGGGTTGAAAGATTTGTTTAAAATTTAAAAATTAATCCAGAGAGCCTGAGGGAGCTTTGGAGAGAGCTTCGAAAAGAGCTTTGGAGGGGGCTTTAAGGAAAAAGGATCCAGGGGAACTTCAGGATAGCCTCAGAGAGATTCAAGGGAGCCTCAGAGAGATTCAAGGGAGCCTCAGAGATTTAAAAGGCAGAACTGGTAGCATTAAATCCGGCCTTTTGATTCGAGAAATTCAAGAGCTTCTACGGTCCCGCCCCCAAAGAAAGCTTCTGTCACATAATCTGCAGCTTCCTTTATTATTTCGTCCCCGTTTCCTACAGCAATCCCGAAACCTGAGACTTCAAACATTTCTAAGTCGTTTTCCGAATCTCCAATGGCTACGAAATCTTTGGATTTTAGCCCCATCATGCTTGCAAGTTTCTGAAGGCCTACCCCTTTGTTGATTTTAGTGCTCTTGAGATGGATGGCATATTTGGTATCAACTATTTCGATGTCCAGGTTCTGGGTTTTGAGAAGGTTTCTGGCTTTTTTGAGATCAAAGTCTCTCCTAAGGGCGATCTCGGTTTTTCGATATAAAGGATCAAGTTTGGTGAGCTGGAAATATTCGGAAAGAAAAGAATAGGCTTTCTCGCACTCATCAAGGCTTTCCTCAAAAGTACCCTGCAAATCGAAGCGAATAGTAATAGCCCCTCCGTTTTCTGCAATTACCGCCCCATCCAGGCCGATAAGCATTGAAGCTGTCCTTGCATAACACAGAGTATTTCCTGTTGCAAGCACAACCGGAATTTTAAGAGAACGGATCTTTTTCATGGCCCCCAGATGAAGTTCCCTTTTCTCGCAGGTGATTGTACCGTCTATATCGGCAACAATAGCTTTGAATTTCATAAAAAAGATTGGGTACGGGTAGATAAAATGTTTCCCTACCCGACTTTGAATACATCTACCGTTACTGATCGTTTACTTCAATGTCATTTGCTTCTTAATACGCCTGATTCTTACTGATACTGGCCTGAGTTTCACTTGGTCCGGGTTTGAGTCTCACTGTTTGAGTCTCACTGGTCTGTGAGTCCGGCTGTAGTAACTGCGATAACAGCTTCTCCTTCGGGCAGATTGGGAGAGTCCACCAGACGTATGATCCTTTTTTCTCCTTTGGATTTCCGCAGGTAAAGTCTGAAAGTTGCTGTGTGTCCTACAACGTGACCTCCGACAGGCCTTGTAGGGTCACCGAAGAAGGCATCGGGTTTTGCCATGACCTGATTTGTTACAACCACGCAGGCATTGAATAAGTCTCCGAAGCGGAGCAGGCCGTGCATGTGCTTGTTGAGTTTCTGCTGCCGGTCGGCAAGGGTTCCCCTTCCCACATACTCAGCTCTGAAATGAGCCATAAGCGAATCAACAATCAGAAGGCGAACGGGTTTTCCCATCTCCCTAAGCTCATTTGCCAGGTCTGTTGCAGATTCAACAAGAAGTATCTGGTGATTAGAATTGTATGCTCGGGCGACATGGATATTCTGGAGGAACTCTTCTGGGTCAAGCTCCATGCCGTATTTTTCGGAAAGCCCTTTTACCATCTGGGTAATCCTTTCAGGTCTGAAAGTGTTTTCAGTGTCTATGATGATAACCGAACCGTTAAGCCCTCCGTGTTCCCTGTCCATCTGGACATTGACTGCAAGCTGGTGGGCCAGCTGGGTCTTTCCTGAACCGAATTCTCCATACAGTTCGGTAATTGCCTGGGTTTCTATGCCCCCACCCATCATTTCATCAAATTCCATACAACCGGTCGTTAGCTTGCCTACCATTTTCCGCCTTTCAAGCACGACGTCCCCGGTCTCAAAACCTCCGATATCAGCAGCTTGCCTTGCAGCATTGATGATTTTTGCAGCCGTTGATTCCCCGATTTCGGCTGTAGTTGCAAGTTCAGAAGGAGAGGCAACAGCCACTGCTTCAATGGTGTTAAATCCAGCTTCTTTGAGTTTTTCTGCGGTTGCAGGGCCAACTCCGGGCAGCTCTTCGAGTGTTATTTGGCTCATTACAAATTCTCCTAAGATGCACATGTTTGTATAAGGTGCATAACAGTTGCTCAACAATGGTTTTGCAGGTATAAATAATTAGAGGAAGCGAGGTGAAAGTGTTTTAAAGCGCCTCTAAAACACGGTTATATTGCCGGAAAACCAGACAAATAGAGGGAAAAAAGAAGGCTTTTTCTGGCACTCACATTTTAAAAAAGTCGAAGAAAAACAGAGGAAAAATCAAATTGCGTGCGGCCACCCCAACCTAAACAGGCTGTCCGACAATTACTGGTAGTAATAAAAAAGTGATAAAAAGAAAGTAAATAAGCCCTTTAAATCAAAAAAGGTAATTATTCAGCTATCCTTGTTCCTAACTTATTTTTCTGCTACACTCAATGCTGATTATTTTCATACTGGTTAATATAAAAATTATTCATTTCGTGTTTGATATGGAACATGATGAAATTCTATTTCTCTGCCACTCTAATCCAGAGGCTATTGTTGACCGTATAAATAGTCTCGAGATTGAATTGATTAAGGTTAAAAAAGAAGTTCTGCATCTAAAGGCTCTTTTGAATCAGAACAGTCAAAACAGTAGTAAACCTCCTTCTACCGATACTTTTGCCAAGAAAAAAACTCAAAATGCTGACAAAAAAAGTGATAGACTTCCTGGTGGTCAGAAAGGACATCGTGGATCTACACTAAAGCCTTTTGATTCTCCTCATGAAATCGTAAACTTTCGCCTCTGTAACTGTAAATATTGTGGTCACGACTTATAGCAAACCAAATCTGATAGTTACGAAAAACGGCAGGAAGTTGATCTTCCTGCCTTAAATTTTAGAGTTATTGAGTATCGCAATGAAATGAAGAAATGTCCTTATTGTGGTCGTAAAAATAAAGCTGATTTTCCAGAGAATATAACAAAACCAGTTCAATATAGTCCGAGAATTCGTGCAATTGCAGTATATCTACGTAATTTTCAATTAATACCTTATGCCCGAATATCAATAGCATTTAAGGATCTTTTTGGTTTGAGGATAAGTCCAGCTACGATAAAGAGAGCAGAAAATCAGTGTTTCCATAATTTAAAAGGAGTTACCAATTACATAATGGAACGCTTGCTCAGAGAAATTGTCATCCATTGTGATGAAACAGGAATGAGAGTTGATAATCACAATGATTGGTGTCATGTAATCTCTACAGATAAATGGACTCTCTATTTCCATGATAGAAGCAGAGGATCAAAAGCAATGGATAAAATGAAGATATTACCAGAATATAAAGGAACAATGGTTCATGACTTCTGGAGTTCCTATTTCAAATATCCTATGGCTAAACATGCAATGTGCAACGCACACTTAAGGAGAGAACTTAAGGGAGTTCAGGAGAACTTCGATCAGGATTGGGCTAAAGAGATGAGCAAACTTCTAGCTGAATCTAAAAAACATGTAGATGAAATGGGAGAAATGGGAAAGAAAATAGAAGGAAAAGAGATTGAAGCACTGAAAGAAAAATACAGGTTAATAGTAATGAAAGGAATTGAAGAAAATCCCCCACCTGAAATTGTAGAAAGTAAAAAAGGAAAAAGAGGTAGAACTCGTCAAACTAAGGCAAAAAATCTGCTTGACAGATTCATAAAACAAGAGGAAGAAATTCTGAGGTTTGTTACAGATAAGGGTATACCTTTCGATAACAATCAAGCAGAAAGAGATCTTAGAATGGTAAGAGTTCAACAAAATATATCAGGAACATTTAGAACGCCACAAGGAGCGGATGCTTTCTGTAGAAATAGAGGATACATATCTACAATTATGAAAAATATGATGTCAGTAGTTGATTCACTTTATGCGGCGATTCAAGGAGCTCCGCCAATACCTGAATAATTACATCTAATTAATGTTTTGAAACACTGAATTTATATAAATGGTATAGTTAATTGAATCTAATGGTCGAAAAAATAAAAAAATACTTAAAAATTGCTTTTTATACTTTTCTGACCTTTTCTCTACTCACTTTTATATTCGGTTTCTTGATATTTTCAAACCCATTATTCATGAATTTATTTGCGAATTCACTGATTAAATTTAATGACATCGATTCTGGCACAGTAAATTTTCAAGCCTATTCGAAAGAAGAATTTGCAGCAGAATTTTTTAATATTTCACTAACTCCAGAAGACGATTTTATAAAGATTTTTGAAAGCCACTGTGGGACAGAAAATAAAAAAGAAAGAATATTCATGATCACCTATGATATCCAGGATCCTAATGATAAGTCTAGGTATACGATTTATGGAATCAATAGGTACATGGATCTGGTCTATAAAAACACTCGGCAACTAGACTTATCAGATCCAAAACACAAGCGAATTAAACTTCACAGATCTGAAGATGAACGATACACAGGGGAAAAGGGCTTCAAATGAATTTTAAAAAGATCACTTTTTGCCTGTGGATAATTATTATTCTCGGAGGTTTGATTACATACCTATTTTTTCCAGAAAAATTAAGCTTTTCATTCCTGGAAGAAACCGCCGCAAATTATCCTGTTGAAACTCCTATAATTTATTACCTTATCCTTTCATTTCAAGGAGTAGTATTTATGCCCTCACCACTTATATTTGTAGGAGCACTCATATTCAATCCAATAGAACTATTTGTAGTAAACATGGCTGGTGTAATGACCTCTGCTACAATAGTATATTATTTTTCAAAATACCTTGAATTCGACGTTTATCTTGAAACAAAATACAGTAAATATACCCATAAAATAAAAGCCAAATTCATGGATAAAGAACTCCCTTTGATTGTTGGATGGAGTTTTTTTCCTATGGTTCCCACAAATTTGATCGTCTACATTGTGTCTAGTCTAAGAATAAATGTATTCAAGTGTCTACTTGGAGTTTTCATAGGAGAATCTATTATTAATGCTTTTTATATAATTACAGCAACGATGCTTATAAAAGGCAGTTTATAAGAAGAAGCGTAAAACCCCTGAGTCTTTAGCTCAGTGGATGATATAAGCGCCAACTTCCTCACGTTTTCTTGTTATTGATTCTGTAAACTTACTTGTATTAAACATTAGTGTTTTTGCAGATACTGACACCACAACCCAAATACGAAAACCAAGTTGAGGGAGTTGGAGAACAGGGTATCTCTCATACCTTAAGGATCGGGAACGTTAAGCCGGAGAAAACCGGAAGTCAAAAGACATCTCAAGTATACTCTTATGCTCATATTCTATTTTACCTTCGGAAAGAGGGGCTAGAGCCTGCACAACTCGTCAACATTTGTTGGGAAGATGACTCAGGAAGCCCCTAAGTCTTTAGCTTAGTACCCGCAACGAAATAACCTATGCAACTTATAATTTATTGTAACTTTGATTGGCTGCCTTGATGGTGAAAATCAAAACATCCTATTGGAAATCTGCATAGTTTATTTGAGACGGGGCCTTAGGGTAGTTCACTCACATAATAATTTTTTTATATCCATTTCCTCAAAAAAACCCTGAAATCAGGATCTTTTAACCTGCAAATTCCGGCATCTTCGATAATCTCAAAGCCCTCATTCACGCTCTGATGCACCTGTTTTCCAAGAGAACAGCTCCTGAGCCGGTCTTCGAGAAGCCCTTTTGCTGTCGGGTACTTGCGCTGGATTTCAAAGACATATTTTCCGTTTTCGATATAACCTCCAAAAACACCGTCTGCTGCCTGATATTTTTCCTTGAACTTCTCTGCATGTACTTTAACCCAGACCGGAGGGCCGACGTGTTTTTTCACGTTTGGCAGGGTGCCTGATATAAGTTCCAGCATAACTGCGGTTTCAGTTTTGCCTGACCAGACGCCGGTTTTTATCACTGTAAAATCATATTCTTTCAGAAGGGCGGCTACTGCCTGCTCCATTTTATAAAGCTGCGGAAAGAGGACATCCTCTACCACGTCCGGAGTTTTGAAAACGACTGCAAGCTGGGTGCTCTTCCGACTTTCAAGCTTTTCCATAATTTCGCTGTCCTCAAGGGGCAGGAGGGGTGCTGGGAAAAAGAAACTAAGCTCCGGGCTTTTCAGGAATTCCCGACAGTGGTCTATGAACATGCAGAATTTGTCAAGAGAAAGGGCTGCTGCCACGTTTCGCCTGGGATCGGTTGGATCGATAACTACAAGAGGCTCTTTGTGCTCGATTTCTCCATGCTGCATTATATCGATTTTCTCACCTGGCTTCCAGATGCAGGCGGCACAGATGGTGTTTTTGAAGGAGCCGTAGTGAATTACCAGAAGTTCGGTCAGGTAGCCTGAAAAGCCTTGTGTCTTGAGTTCCGAGCCATAGACTCCGCCTCCGCGCATAAACTGTTTCAAAAGCAGGACTTCGTCTTCATGCCCGTTTATGCGGGGTTTGACAAAATCGTTATGAAAAGGCGTCCTGTCAACCGCAGATTTGATCTGGGAAGCCGAAGCAACCCTGAAGCAAGGAACAAGATCCACATCAAAGCTTTTGTATATAATATTCAGATAGGGGTGCTCAGCATGGCGGTCTTCGGCATGCTCGGCGTGTTTTGCCACCTCTCTTGCAACCGCCATACCCAGGGTTTCCAGTTCCTTTCTGGATGTTTCTTCAGGAAAGCTTATAAAAACATCAATATCATGAGTGCCTGAAAGCCAGGTGCCTCTGGCAGCAGAGCCCACCATTTTTACAAGCACACCTGGTACGCCAAGTTTTTCTGCTGCGATTTTAACCTGTGAGGCGAGTTCTTTCTGGATCGCAAAAAGTTTTTCTCTTTCAGGTTCAGTGGGTTGTATTCTTTCAAGGACTGCGAGTTTTAATTCTTCGGGAATACCTGTATACGTTTCCATGCCAGAGACGGCTCCATATTTTTACACTGTCTTACTTTGCAGAATGAATCTTTATAAATCTTGTAATGGATCTTAAGTGATCTTTACGAATCTTATTACGCTAATTTCTGCTTATAAGTGTCAGAAATCGCTTCTTCAAACTTATAATTTGTGTATATCAAATTGCCTCTCTAGGAAAAAAGTGGTTTTTGAATTTATTTTCAGACCTTCATCTCAAACGTGAATAAATCTGGTTCTGACTAAGCTCTGGTTTTGACTAAGCTCTGGTTTTGACTAAGCTCTGGTTCTGACTAAGCTCTGGTTCTGAATAAAAAGTCTCTTCTGAATAAATCCGGTCTTGAATAAAAACGGTGCTTCTGAATAAAACCTGACTCTGAATAAAACCTGACTCTAAATAAAAACCGGTTGTGATAAAGACATTTCCTGGATGCACAAAATTATCTTCCTGACAGGCGCTGTCTGGCATTTACTTTGGTGTTTAAAAGGTAATTGAAAACGGTTTTACGGTTTTCAAGGTCTTCAATTCCTTCTTTTTCCATATTTAATTTTTTTATTTCTTATTTCTAAAAAATACTTTACATTATGCCCAAAAATTTTTTATTTGATGCCTGAGATATTAGAAAATACATATAGTTAAATATCTTTGATATAACTCAGATAAACGGGGGTGTCCTGTTCAGGGTGTATTCCGGATGTTCAGGAAACTGTTTTCCTATTTTATTTCCTTTCGGAAACCTGAAAGTTGAGCTCCCGGTTAATACAACATAGAGGAGGTTTAATTTGGGGATTAAAAACTACATCAAGATTTTATGCTTGTTTCTGGCATTTGGGTTTCTGTGTCTAAGTGCAGCTGCCCAGTCTTCAGATTCGACAGGCAACCGCATCTGGGATGAAAATGCAAATGAGACCCTTACCTACACATGGACGCCTCAGACTTACTCGGGTTTTTATTATGATCTGGATACCGGAGAAGGTTCCGAGAATCTGACAGTCCAGCTCAGTAAGGGCAGCCGGACAATTAATAAGAGAAACCTGCAGTACGAAACAGTACCCATAAAGACCGACTTTGAGTATGGAAATTGGGGTTCTTATGATGTCATAGGGTTTATGGCAGAGCGCTACTTTGCAGGGTATACAGCAAACTCAAGTTTTGCAGATAAAGAGATTAGCGTTATCTCGGACGGACAGCTTTCAAAAGTCCTGATAGATTCCGATGATAGGAAATCTCTGTACACGGGTTCTTCTCTTGTTCTTGACGAAGGATACTCCCTGAACATAGTTGAGGTTGATATCAACGGAAATAGTGTCTGGGTACAGCTTGAAAAGGACGGGAAGATAGTCGACGAAGCTTTTCTATCCTCCAATAGTAACTATGTATACAAAGCCGACCTCGGAGATACCGAAAATGTGCCCATAATTGCAGTCCATTTTTCCCAGATCTTCAGCGGCAGAGAGACCAATGCGGTTTTCGTGAACGGAATTTTCCAGATATCGGATCAGTACGTGAAAGTCCAGAATGGTGATGATTTTGGGGAAATGGAGGTAAGTTCCACCTCAAGTTCAGGCATAAAAATGAGAAACAGCGACTCGATCTCGCTGAGCAAGGGCGACACTATTGATATCATGGGTAAACTGAGTTTTGTTGTGGCTGATTCCAATGAACTTCGTTTTGCTCCAATAGTTGAAACCTCCGAGCCCGGGACTTATGAATTAAGAGGAACAGTACACGATGATAAGTTTGATACTATGGTCTGGACGCCTTTTAACTTCGAAGGTTTCTATTATAACATCGACGAAAATATTTCCACTGAAAGCCTTACCATTGAAAAACTCAATGGCAGGACAATTGGTGATGAAGCCCTTGTTTATTCTACAAAGCCTGAAAATGTCAAATTTGAACATGAGGGCTGGGGAAGTTATGAAGTTATCGGCTTCATGGCAGAGAAATATTTTGCAGGATATCCTGAAAACACTCTTGGCAATTCAAAGGGCATAAGTGTGCTGTCGGACCGCGTCCTTTCAAAAGTTCTTATTGATGACGATGACAAAAAATCTCTGTTTACTGGTTCTTCTTTATCCCTGGAGAACGGCTACTCCCTTAAGGCATCCCAGGTAGATGTTAATGGGAAAAGCGTACTCTTTGAGCTTTATAAGAATGGAAAGCTTCTGGACTCGGGAATAGTTTCCCAGGGCGGGGACTATATTTATGAAACCGACATAGGAGGGGCCGAAAATGTCCCGATGATCGCGGTCCATGTAAGTACGGTCTTCCGTTCCACAGAAACAGATGCCGTGTTTGTGGAGGGAATCTTCCAGATTTCAGATGATTACCTGGAAATTTCTGGGGGAGATTCTTTCGGTGAAATGAAAATAACTTCGATTTCTGATTCAGGCATCACAATGAAAAACGAGGATTCAATCTCCCTTTCAAAGGATGATGTCGTAGGCCTGATGGGCAATGTCAAATTCAAGGTTGCTGATTCTTCAGTCCTGCGCTTTTATCCTTTTGTCGAAACCAAGACCGAGGCAGGAGATCAACTGGATATTGAAATGTCCGATGCGCTTGTAGTCGGTAAGCCGATCGAAATCCTGGTAACTGCGAGAAATGTTTCAGTCGTTGGTGCTGAAGTTTCTGTTGGAAACAAAAGCATAGGCACTACCGGAGACAGCGGAAATCTCACCTTCACCCCCAGCAATGAAGGCAGCTTCACTGTAACTGCTAGCCGGGAAGGTTATGTTTCCGGAACTAAGGATGTGGATGTCCTCGCAAAGGGTGTCCTGAAACTCCTAGTTTCAGTCTCTCCCGAAACTGTCCGGGAAGGAGACCAGATTAACATAAAGGTCGCGGACTCTGAGGAAAACAAGCCTGTTTCCGGAGCAGATGTCTTTTTCGGTGGACAGAAAATTGACGCACAGACGAACGCAAAAGGTATCACATCTTACCTGGTTACTGCTCCGGGCACGTATGTAGTAAATGCCACAAAGACCGGTTATGAAGAAGGAGAAACCCAGGTCGAGGTGGCAGAGAAAGTCGCACAGTTCGTTTTCTCAGACCTCACGATACAGCCTGCTTCAGTTGAAGCCGGAACCGCGGTAAATATCAAGGTGAATGCTATGAACAATGGAAGCGTCGCAGGAAACTCCACAGTGGAATTGCTGGTTAATAACGAATCGGTTGATTCCCAGAATATAACCCTTAATCCGGGTGAGAACAAATCAATCGAATTCTCACACACTGAGGGTGAGCCAGGGACGTATACCGTTGAAGTCGGAGGACTGAGCGAAAATTATGAGGTGACAAAAAAAGCTCCTTTCTTCAGTGGGATGGCTACATTTGGTATACTCGCCACAGCATTTGTTGTCCTGCGGAAGAGAAGAAACTAATTAATGCTTCTGGCTTTCGTATTAAAGCTTGTATTATAGCTTTATGGGTTCATTCCGAAAAATGAACCCGGCTTTAATATAACTTTAATACCTGTGCTGCGGTGGAAGCTGGAAATTAGATCCCGTATTTCCAGCTCTTTACTTCTTTTTTCCGGTCTTAATCCTGATGGAATTCCTTTTTGTCTTGATCGAAAATTCTTAGTTAAAAGCAGAAATGTTAGAAATGACGGTTGATCTACAAACTAACGGTTGATCTACAAACTAACGGTTGATCCATTACAAAAATACTGTTTGTTTTGATGCCTGAAACGACAGCTTAAAATACTGAATTACGATTGTAGAACTGAATGCTTGAAGCTTTGAGTTCCTTTATTACCGACTACGGTTACCTGAACCTCTTTGTCCTGAGCTTCCTGGCTTCTACGGTTTTGCCGTTAGGATCGGAGGCGCTGGTAGTAGCTCTCATTTATCAGGGCTTTAATCCTTTTGCTGTCGTTCTGGTAGCGACTTCAGGCAATTATCTCGGATCGTGCACAACATACTATCTCGGGCTTAAAGGGCGTCCGGTACTTGAGAAGTTCCTTTCTCCTTCTCCTGAGAAGCTTGAGAAAAGTGAAAAACTCTTTAAAAAATATGGTCTTTACACCCTTCTTTTTACCTGGGTGCCAGGTATCGGAGACGCGATTACCATGGTTGCAGGACTTATGCAGCTTTCTTTCCGATATTTTTCTATTCTGGTTTTTCTTGGAAAATTTGGACGATATTTTGCTATTGCTTATCTAACAGCTTTTTTTAGCAATTGATTTACGGTAGCAATTGATTTACGGTTTTCTAAATACACTTCACTTATTATTTTTCTCAAGTTTCATTCATTTAAACAATTTTTTATTAATTTTTATTCCTTTAAGTAATTCTTTTTTTCTGTATAATTCACTCAGGTAATTATTATCTTGGCGAGAACAAATAGATATCTTTATATAATTCCTGGTACAATATTTAATTGTTAAAGCAAATTTAATTGATTTTATTGCTTTAATTCATTTTTATTGCCTGTCTTCCAGGCCTCTAAAAACGGGCTCAATATCTAATTATAACCTCCATTTTTTATTTTTTTCGTTTTCTCTTCCTTTTTCCATTTTATACACAATTTAACTTTATCTGGGATAAAATATCTAATTACTTCATAAGACTTATGCACTTGAGAACCAAAATCAAGTACAAACACTGTGTTTAAAGTCACATTCAGACAGTTAACGGTCTGATGCTGTTAATTTTTTAGTTCAACTGCGTATAGTCCTATATTCTAATTTTTTTTGTCCTGCTTCAGTTTAATTTGTATCAATAACTTTTTTATATTCCTGCCTCTTATTCTCAGATATGTCTCCTTGCAGCAAAACCAGATTTCTGAGTCTTTCCATTCTTATTATGCTTTTGATTGTCCCAATAGCAGGGGCAGCCTCGGATGCAGGCAATATCAAAAAAGCCGACCTTTATGAGGCTCCTGAAAATTCTACTACCGAAAACGCTCTCTTTGCAGAACTAAGTGCAAAAGCTGAGCTTTATAACAAGAATTTCGATGAAGTTCCTGATGTGCTACAAAGACTTGTAGCCAGTGAGGAAATTGCCGGGAAAATCAAACTTGAGAACGGCGAGATGCTTTACGTGACTTTACTTATGGGAGGAGGAAAAATAAGGGATTTCTACAGCTATGAAACTCCTAACGATCCAAACTCAAAATTCGGGCCTTCTATTACAGTAGAAACCGATGAAAAAACCATACAAACGGTGCTTGATTCGAAAGAACCCTTAAAAGAAGCCGTAAAAAGCATGAATGACGACTCTCTAAAGGTAGAAACCGAAGGGCTTTTCCGAAACCTGATGCTCTCAACTTTAAAGACATTTTATAAATAAAATAGATTTATTCCTTAGCTCTAGAAATCTGAGCTCTAGAAATCTGAGCTCTAGAATCCTTAGCTCTAGAAATTATTGATTTAAAATACCCCTTTCCTTTCCGGGAAAGGGTACATTTTTTCAGAATTTATGGTTTTGTTCTCAAATTTTTATAGTTTACAAAACCTCTTTTATTTTTATAGTTTACAAAACCTCTTTTATATATATTTTTGACACAGATATGACGCGTTAACTCTTTGATTTTGATGCATATATTGTATTTCCGTACCTGCCTATGTTAATCCTTTTTCCGTTGGGTTTCGGTTCATGAGAATAACTCCAAGATGGATGTCCGGCATCAATACAGGGAGAGATTACTGTGTCTTTAACCCAGGTTTTTCCATTCCATCTTCCAGTTGTTGATTTCAGATGGTAATCATGTTTTGTCTGGCTTGCAAATAGTGGATTTATATGGATGTCAGTTTTCGAGGTGCAACTTTTATAATTTCCTACTGCGTTGTTGTAGAGGCAGTTATATTGCAGAGCAAATTTATGGTTGCTACTGGCGAGATAATTCATCACACCATACCCTGTCCCACCTGGACTCTTTTTACGTTTCAGGGTGTTTACTATTATATTGTTGCGGACAATTGTTGTGTATGCAGATTTTGATGTATAACTTGGGGAATAACTTTCTGGATACAAATTGGCAATAGCCACATGATATATGCCATCAAATACATTGTTTTCAATGTAAGTATTGTGGAATCCACTAATTACAATACCGCCGACCCAGGTAATGCTAGGATTAGTGCCTGTGCTATAAAAGACATTATGGTGAATATGAACATTTTTTCCAAGATCTTTAGTAGCAGAAGCGGTATCATAATTGAAAATCCAGATCCCAGGACCATAGGTGTTATGGATAATATTATTGTAGATACTAATATTATCCATAGCACCTGTACCAGTCCCGCCCTTTTCGATCTGAATGCCTGGACCGCCTGCACTCCAATGGTAGAAAGAATCAATCACATTATTATGGAATCTTACACCGTTTGAGTTCCAGATTCTAAGACCGCTGTTAGTCCTGCAGGTTATCCTGTTTTTCCAAGCTTGTACATACTGACTACGAATAGCAAACAGACCGTCGTGCCCCAGTTTGTATATCTTGTTGTTATAAAATTGGATGTTTTTACAGGAATTTGCCCTCAGACCATCGCCGAGACCATCATACATATACATATTGTATACTTTTATGTTGTTACAGTTAGTGAAGTACATTATATTATAGTACCCATCACCCAAAGAAACTTTGGAATTACCTTTACGGTTCCCATTAATCTTGAAACCTCTTACTACAATGTTACTATTCCCAGAACTACTCATCTGCTTGATCAAGGGTTTCATTGCAACCCAGCCTGCATTATTAGCAAGTTTGATCACGGCACTCGAATCCCCTTCAAGAATAGTATTACTACCGATTAAAAGAGTATCGTCAATAACATACGTAAAAGGACCTTTGAGGTGGACAGTGGTATATTTAGAGTTACCTGCTACAAACTTAAGGGCCTGATTTATCTGTACATGATCGTCTTTTCCATCGCAATTATATTTTCCAGTGCCATCCCCCGCAACGTATACTATTGATGAGCTAGTTGCGCATAAAACTGTAGGAACACTTGCAAGAAGGAGAAAACCTACCAATAAAAAGATTCCCAATTCTCGTGTTAACACTGGCGTTATCTGGAGGAGATCATAATAAAATTCATTAGTATTCTTAATAGACTTATATTGGTCAAGTGACGTGTATACATCTCCTTAAAATTTATAAATTACTTTCTAAACATTATAAAATCTGATTCGTTTTTTGAGACCTGGCCGACAATATTTTAAAATATATGGGTAGATTTCGGATTTCACAATTTTAAAAAATGTTCTGACGGGATTATTTACATCAGGAATTGTTGAACACAAAAACATGCTATATATGGAATTTAGAACAAATCTCCTTGTTTTTCAAACCAATTCTTCTTATTTACATGAATTTCTTCGTGAGGACATAAAGACTAAAACTATAGAAATGTTGGAAATTATAAAGCAATTCTCCAATAAAAAGATTCCCCGCCTCCGTTACAAAATCGAGATCGTCTGAAGGCTGTCATACTAAAATTTATTATAAATACATAAATATTTGTATAGATGAACATCTAACTCCAATAAGAATGTTTGATAAAATCTAAAAGTATGTTACTAAAAAGTATGTTACTATTTTCTGGACTTTGAAAATCTCGAAAAAGATCCTGAAGAAATCACTTAGAACGAGAACTGCTGGATTCTAGTACATACGATAAATATGGAACTTAGAATAAAGTGCTCCACTTTTCACGTCCATTTATCTAATTTTAAAAATTTCGCAACTATTAAGAATCGTTAAATCTTTGAGGATTGAAGTGACATTATAACTAATATAAAAAATTCAAAATAAAATAAAGACGCTTGATACATAAATAATAAGCCAAATCGAAAGAATAAAAGAGGATTATGGTGCTTTTTCGCTGTTCATTAGTTAGTTATCAAACTCCTCATTTTCACCATAATCGATATCAACCAACCTATTGATAGGCTGAATAGTTACCATGAATATATTTAGCATAAAGGTTAATGTTTGACAATCTCTCCAGGATATGTATATCTTCCTTTTTCCATTATCGTGCCGATATTTATACTTGTATTGATACCGGTATGCACGTCATCTCCCATAATCACTCCGAGTTTTCTCCTGCCCGAGTCAAGAATCCTGCTTTTTACCAGTACTTTTATGTTTTTTCCATCGTGGCGGAGGTTTGCAACCTTCGTACCCGCTCCAAAATTGCAGCGGTGCCCGATAACGCTGTCTCCAACATAACTCAGGTGTCCCACATGAGTATCTTCCATGATAATCGTATTTTTTATCTCTACCGCATTTCCCACCCTTATATGGTTCCCGATTGCAGTAGAAGGGCGGATAAAACAGTTGGGCCCGATATCGCAGTTATCTCCTATTATCACTGGGCCTTCGATATAAGACCCATTCCTGATAAGAGTGCCTTTTCCGATTACAACCTCTCCTTTAATGGTAGCATTCGGTTCCACGGTACCTTCGCAGCTGCTCTTAAGGCCTTTCAGGAGGTATTCATTTGCTTTCAGGAGGTCCCAGGGATACCCTATATCTATCCATCTGCCTTCGAGAGGGCTATAACCCACGGCTGCTCCACTATCTATCAGCATCTGGATGGAATCCGTAATCTCGAACTCGTGTCTCACTGAAGCCTGGGTTCTGTCAATAAAGTCAAAAATAGATTCCCTGAAGAGATATATTCCAGCATTTGCGAGGTTAGTAGGAGGATTTTTAGGTTTTTCTATTATCCTGACAACTCTATTATTCTCGGTTTCAAGCACTCCAAAATCCGACGGGTTTTCCACCTCTTTTACGCAGATGACAGCTTCCTCTGTCCTTGAGACCAGGGCTTTTAAGTCCTCCTGTCCTATGAGCATGTCTCCGTTAAGTACAAGGAAAGCCCCATCAACATAGCCTTTTGCACAGCCTATTGCATTTGCAGTTCCTAGCTGCTCCTTCTGTTGCACGTACTCTATGCTTACTCCCCATTTGCTTCCGTCCCCGAAGTACTCTTTGATCTGCTCTTCTAGATAACCAGTAATGAAGACAAAGCCTTCAATACCTGCTTCTATGGCTGAATTGAGGATATGTTCGAGGATTGGCTTATTTGCAACCTGGAGCATAACTTTAGGACAGCCGGAAGTTAGAGGTTCCATCCTTGTGCCTTTGCCTGCCACAAGGACAACCGCTTTCATTTAAGTGCCTCCTTTGCTATCTTTTCAGCCATCTCAAAAATCTCGTCAACGTTTTCACGGGCTTCAGCTGTGATTCTAACTTTTGCTTCCGTTCCCGAGGGGCGGACAAGTACCCAGCCATTGTCCATTTCCACGCGAATACCGTCGATATCAAGGACTTTTCCCAGGGGCTCGAGTTTAGCCTTAACTTTTTCCATAAACTCTGCCTTTTTGTCATTTGCACAGGGGAGGGCTCCTCTTTTTGTGGCGTACCTGGGAAGCTCTTCTCGAAGCTCGCTTAACTTCTTTTCCTTGACAATCTCAACAAGTTTTGCGGCTGCATAAATCCCATCCGGACAGTAGGAAATCTTCGGGAAAATCCAGCTTCCTGATGGCTCGCCTCCATAGATAGCTCCACACTTTTTTATGCCCTCTGCGACGTAAACGTCCCCGACTCTTGTCCTCACAATCTCCGAACCCTGAAGAGAATCGCCGACCATCATTGAAGTGTCCACAGGCACGACGACTGTTCCTTTCTTACCACTGCACTCGTATAGCCCAAAAATTGCAAGCATTTCATCTCCTGAAACAAAATTTCCTTTCTCGTCCACTGCCATCATCCGGTCCGCATCACCGTCATGTGCGATTCCAAGATCGGCTCCGAAATCCACAACAGCTTTTTTGAGCATGGAAAGGTTTTCGTTGTTTGGCTCAGGGTTTCTTGCAGGGAAGTGGCCATCAGGCTGAGCGTTCAGGGTTATTACCTCACAACCAAGCTCCTGGAGGAGATATGGGGTAATTGTCCCTCCTGCTCCACATCCGCAGTCCAGTACAACTTTCAGGCTGGAACTTCCTACAAGCGTTTTGATCATATTCATATGGGCCCGGATAGCATTTCCGTCTTCTTCGAACTTGCCTATCAGGTTCCAGGGAACTAGGGAAAAGTCCGCATCTTCAATCGCTTTTTCTATCTCTTCCTGCTGCGCCGAGTCAAAGGCCATGCCATCAGGGTTCCAGAGTTTGATCCCTACATACTCTGATGGGTTGTGGGAAGCTGTAACCATTACACCGCATTCGTATTCTCTGGCTGCATATGCTAGGGTTGGGGTAGATACAAGGCCTATTTCTGTAACAGCACAGCCTGTGGCAGTCATTCCCGCAATCAGGGCATGCTCGATCATAGGGGCCGAAACTCTAGGGTCCCTCCCGATAACTGCAGTTTTTTTTCGGCTTCCAAGTACAAGCCCTACGTTAAGTGCAAGCTCGGGCGTAATTTCTTTGTTTGCTATCCCTCTTATTCCTGAAGATCCGAAGAGTTTCATGTATCCCATTCCGAAATTTTCTAAAGTTATTTCTTTAAATTCTTTTGTTTTTTAATTTGTAACTATTCAGCCTATGTAAAACAGAATCAATAGCTATTTTTATTAAAATTTAATAGACAAATTTCTGTAAATTGATTTCCTTAATCTGTTGGCAATTGACTGCATTTCTTCCTTTTCTATAGGTCAGTTCTTGGATTCCTCTCGTTCACTAAAATCAATATCAACAGACACGTTTGGATAGGCTAAATAGTTACTTTAATTTTTAAATTTTCAGGCATTTCATTATTCAACTGTGACACTTTTTGCAAGATTGCGCGGTTTGTCAATCGAACATCCACGAGCAAGAGCAGTGTAATAAGCAAGCAGCTGGAGGACTACAACACTGAGCAGCGGAGAAAGCAATTCGCTACTCTGAGGTATTGTAAGGACAACATCCGCATATTTTCCGATCTCGGTGTCTTTGTTATCGGCCACTGCGATAACCGTCGCATCCCTGGCTTTTACTTCCTTTATATTACTCAGCACCTTATCGTAAGTCTGCCCTCTTGTTGCAATGGTAACTACAGGCGTTCCTTTCTCAAGCAGCGCAATCGGTCCATGTTTAAGTTCGCCTGCGGCAAAACCCTCAGCATGCAAATATGAAATTTCTTTTAATTTGAGAGCTCCTTCAAGGGCAATCGGATAGTTAAGGTTCCTGCCGAGGAAAAAATAGTTCTCTGCATGAGCAAAATTCTCTGCACATTCCTTCACTGCTTCTTTCTGGTTGAGAATCTGCTGAATCTGACCTGGTATTTTTCTTAGACCCGTAATGAATCCTTTAACATAATTAGGACTTAGCTTACCTCTTGAGAGGGCGAACTTTACGGCAAGCAAATAAAGAAGTGTAAGCTGGGTACTGAAGGTTTTGGTTGCGGCAACTCCAATCTCAGGTCCTGCTCTGGTATAGAGTACACTGTTAGCTTCTCTTGTAATAGTGCTTCCTACAACGTTTGTAATAGCAAGTGTAGGGCAGTTGTAGGACATTATTTCCCTAACAGCCGCGAGGGTATCTGCAGTCTCACCGGATTGGGTGATTGCAATGGCAAGGGTTCCATCACTTATAACCGGGCTTCTGTATCTGTACTCCGAGCAGATGTCTATATCGCAATGAATTCCTGCAAGCTGCTCAAAAAGGTATTTCCCAAGTAGCCCTGCGTGCCAGGAGGTTCCACATGCCAGAATCTGAACCCTTGAAAGTTTCCTTATCTCTTCATCAGTCATATTAAGTTCTTTGAGATCTATCGTTCCTTCCAGTTCCGAGACCTTGCCTGCAAGTGTATTATGAATTGCACTCACTTGCTCGTGAATTTCCTTAAGCATGAAGTGTTCGTAACCGGCTTTTTCAGCAGCTTCAAAGTCCCACTCGATCTTTTCTATCTTCTTTTCACGGACTTTTCCTTCTTTGTCAAAGATCTCTACGCTGGTAGGAGTCAGAACTGCGGTTTCAAGGTCATTTACGAAAATTACATCCCTTGTATAATTCAAAAAAGCAGTTACATCTGATGCGGCAAAGTTCTCTCCTTTGCCGAGTCCTATAACAAGTGGGCTGTCTTTCCGGGCAAGCACGAGTTTTCCCTGTTCGTCAGCGCAGATAACTGCAAGGGCATAAGAGCCTTCTATCTCTTTTAGTGCTTCCCGCAGTCCTATAAGAAGTTCACATTTTGCTTCTCTTCCATCGGGCTTACCGTATATGTGCTTATGCAGTAGGTGTGCGATCACTTCGGTATCAGTTTCCGATTTAAATTCATATCCTTCTGCAGTCAGTTGTTCTTTCAATGCCATGTAGTTCTCTATGATTCCGTTATGCACAACCGAGATCTTACATGGGTTTCCAGAGGTATGCGGATGAGCATTTATCGTGCTGGGTCTTCCGTGGGTTGCCCAGCGGGTGTGCCCTATTCCGATGTTGCCACTTATTTCTTCTGGGATTGTGGCTTCAAGGTTTACGATTTTACCCACTGACTTATAAGTATTGATTCCGCTGTCTAGAATCGAAATCCCAGCAGAATCATATCCACGGTACTCGAGTTTTTTGAGAGATTCTATGATAACAGATGCAGCAGAGTTTTCTCCTGCATATCCTACAATTCCACACATTTTTACACCTTTTTAGGGTTAAAGAACAACCGAATGACGGGACAGATCTCTGTATATGGTATTCCCAGATTCAACCTGACAGTCAACAGCTATTGTTACTCCGGCCTTCACAAGTACACTATTCCCAATCCGGTTGTCGTCTCCGAAGATGGTGCCGAGTTTGGGAGCTCGATGAATAGTTCCGTTCATAATGATCGATAGACCTTCTTTTTCTTCAACAAAGAAACCTGAGCCAATTGTATTGTTGCTTCCAATTATGGAATTGGAGATCTGCCCATGAGAGTATATCCTGCAGTCATTCATTATTATACTGTTCTGTATTTCGGTAAATGACCTGATCGATACATTGTCTCCTATTGTTGTGGAGGGCAGAATAACTACATTGGGACCGATGTCACAATTTTCCCCTATGACTACAGGGCCTACAATGTAAGTTCCTGAACGAATTCTGGTATTCTTTCCTACTGCTACCTTTCCACTGAGGAAAACTCCCTCTTCAACTTCTCCTTCAAGCTTCATGTTCCTGGCTGAATTTAAGACTATGGCATTAGCTTTTAATAGATCCCAGGAATGGACAGCATCAAGCCATTTTGATTCGGTAGGAACTGAAGTAACGATTTTTCCTTCGTCAATCATAAGCTGGAGGGTATCGGTTATTGCATATTCACCGTTTTCGGATATCGGGGTTTTTTCAATGGTTTCAAAGACCTGCGGCGTAAAAATATAAATTCCGGTATTTACAATACGGCTCAGGTCTCCAGGTCTTTTTTCCAGAATTCTTGTGACTCTCTTTTTTTCTTTCAGAACCACACCATAGCCTGCAGTCTCTTCCATCTGGACAGTTAGAAGGCTTGCGTCCCCTTCATAATTATTCAGAAGGTCCGCTATAGTTTTCGGTTCCACCAGGTTATCTCCATTGAGCACGAGAAATACCGAATCCTCGGGGCCAATCCATTTTTTTGCCTGCTCAATTGCATGTGCAGTACCCAGCTGAGCTTTCTGTTCAATATACTTTATATTCACTCCGAAGTTTAGCCCGTCTTCGAAATAGTCCATTATGCGTTCTTTTTTATATCCAACAACTAATATAATGTCAGTTATTCCATTTTTTTCAAGCGAACCTATTACATGTTCTAAAATAGGTCTGTTGGCTATAGGAAGCATTACTTTTGAACGAGTTAGAGTAAGAGGCCTGCAGCGCAGCCCTTCTCCTGCTGCAAGGATAATAGCTTTCATAATTTTAAGAACCTTTTTTAGAATTTATATATTACCTTCAAAAGTTTTAAACAAAACAACTATGTGTAAATATAACTAAAGTTTTATATCTGTATAAGGGACAGCTAACAATAAAAAAGTAATCCTACGTAATTGAGAAATAAGTTCTTCCTACAGGATAAACAACTCCATAACATGAATCCAGTAACTCTAATAAGAATTACACTCTATTTTCTGGCTTTTACAGGCCATTTTATCTTTTTAAAAGTGTCGAAACTTATTTATTTCATAAAATCCTGTATGTATTTCCTACTTTTTATGTTTTATGCTTCCCAACCTTTGAGAATCCGGGCAATTCTTAAGGAATCCTTTCTATTGAAAGTTTAATTAACTTCCATACCTTTGATAAATAGTTGTGACAACACACTGAAAATATTAATCTAATCCTTAAACTCCTTCGGAATACTTTATAATTTCTATAAAGCCAAAAACAAAAAATATTGAATAGTATTGAAGTTTCTGGAAGGTCAGTTCTTAGGGTCACGTTTTCGGTCAGCCCTGATTATCTGCGTTCATACTCTTCTCTAAACTCGATTTTTCAGTAAACCCTGGAATATGGTATTGTATATCTTCTATAATCGTAAACCGTGATCGGTCATAAGTTCCGTGTTACTGGATGTTACATATCGGTTGACTAACAATATTTCTATACATTAAAATAAATAAAATTTATCTTGTTAGCCTCCACCAATCAGTCATTATAATCCCTAAAATTAACAGTTCACACAAACAGTTAACTTAATATCAAAAAGTGTCCGTTTAATAGTCATAAGTTAAATCTTTACAAGGTGGTTCTTATCGTGGAGGGTAAAAAGTCAAAGACTCTTGGCGAGAAATGCCAGGCAGTCTCAGAAGTATACGGGCAGATATTAATGGTTGTGGTGACCATCATACTTGCTGCATCACTGGTGTACCCCAATATCCCGGAAAGTGCACCCAGGGCAAATCTCTTGATCGAAGCTCATAATTTTACGCAAAATGAGACGGCATCAGCGCAGAACTCAACGACACCAGCACAGAACCCTACGACGTCAGGTGACTATTTAATTGAGGCTTCATCAGGGTTCGGGGGCAATATTTCTCCCGCAGGAAAAATATATGTGTCTGCCGGTAGCAACGAGGCCTTCAATATAATGCCTGTTGACAACTATAAAGTTCTTGATGTGCTGGTCGACGGGAATTCCGTTGGGCCGGTTCTCAACTACCACTTCGATAATGTGTCTTCCAGTCACAGTATTCAAACGAGTTTTGCCGTGGATTTCGATGTGATAAACAACAATACGGTAGTACCGAAAGGAAACTTCACGGTCAATGCAACTGTGCTTGGTTGTGCTTTTATTAGGGAAGCTAATGTGAATGGTAAAAAAACAATGGTACCGTTTCCGATTACTTGCCGCCTCAAGTTAGGAAACTATACTTACGATCCTTGGGGAGATTACACAAATGCATCGAATGGGAATATCAATGATGACAAAAATCCTCGCTTCTGGGAGTCTCCAATTTCCTTTAAGGCAGATATGAATGTAACGGTCGAGGCTTGCTCCTGGGAATATGTTGGATCGAATAATAAACACAATAACTGGAATAACCAGAATAACCAGAATAACCAGAATAATATTCCTGAAAAAATCCTTGAAGTTAACACTTCAACTAATCCGTCCAATTTAAAGGTCCTTACTAACGGAGACGCTGTTCCGAATATCCCTGGATTTCAAGGTCAGGACTCAATTGAAGACTTTGTAACGGACTATATCGAGAACGGTAGTATCAAGCTTAAGGAAAATGAAGCTATATATCTCTTTGAGTTGGGCAATACAAACCCGAACAGCGATGGCGCTGATTTTCAGGATCTTGTCATTTTGATTTCAGTAAACGAAGCAGATACACCACAAGCTGCAGTTGGATCTCAGGAAGCAGACTCGAGTGAAACTTCTAATAGCACTCCAAATGAAGCCTCGGGAGGATCCTCATATGAAACCCCAAATGAAATAGTCCTTAAGCTCGTAATCGAGCACTGTGGGGGAGATACGATTGACTTCAAATCTCCTGAGGAGACCAGGGTTATACTTCAGAAAGGAGATGATCAACGTTACCTCAATTTCACGGAGCTCGGAGTCTTCAAAAGTGGAGATAGAGCCACTTTGACTCCTAAAGAGTACGGAACTAATGAACAGCTTAACTTTAGTCAGGGGGACCGCTTATCTATAAAAATAGTGGATGTCCAGAGCAAATCCTTAATCTACTCTGGAAGCATCATGGTTAAATGAAATATATTAAAGGGGACTATATTAATGGAGCTGACCTTTACGGGACTCAGCTCCAAAAACAGAAAACAACTTGTAAAAGCTTATATAAGCGTCCGAAGAGGGTCTACCGAAATAAAAATTTACAAAAATTGGCATATTTTTAATTCTTCATAAAAACTGAGTTGGCTCTTTGTAATAATACTGCCAAATCTCTGGGCAAATAAGTTTAAGTATAGTACACACATAGTCTCTTAAAAAAATTTGAATGAATCATTGAAGTAACTTCAAAATTGAACTCAAGCAGGAAGCAGGTATTATGCATAGGGAATTTAAAAACAGTTTCAAAATAATAGTCTTTCCACTGCATGGGATTGAGTCTCAGGGGTTAATTTCATGTTTTCTCAGTCTTTAATAAGAGCTTTACCAGATACCAATTATGACTTTGATGCAAATACTTTCACTCCGCTTTCCTTAACTTTATATGCTGTGGCGTTGTAGATTAAAACGCCTCTCTATGAATAAAGATAAACAAGAGGCTTGAGGTAGGAAGAATGAAACAGACAGCTGAATCTATTCGAGATCGATTTTTAAAGCTTGGCATCGACGTACCTGTAGAGGATATCGAAAGCAGACTTGATGAACTGATTACTAAATTTAAAGTTCCTTCAAACGAAGCTCAGCGCAGTGTGACCAATTACTTTTTGAAGAAATATTCTATTCCTAAGAATGAATTTTACACGAGGCAGGCTGAGCCGCAGCTTACCAAGATAATAGATATTTTTGAAAATGGACAGTGGGCAAATCTTAAGGCAAAGGTTGTCCAGCTCTGGGAAAATACTCATGAATCCATCTCTCAGGTAGGGTTACTGGGGGATGAAACAGGAATTATAAAGTTTACCGCATGGAAAAATGCCGAACTGCCTGAGCTTGAACAGGGAGAGAGTTATTTCTTCAGGAGTGTTGTTGTAGGAGAGTACAATGGCAGGTTCCAGGTTCAGCTTAACAAGAATACTTCTATAGAAAAACTGGATGAAGCCATTGGAGTTGGAGGTGGGGACTTCATACCATCTGCAAGAGAGTCCGAACTCAGGAACATCTCCGACCTTGCTGGAGGCCAGTGGGCTACAGTTAAAGGAAAAGTGGTTCAACTCTGGGAAAACTCTCATGAATCAATTGAGCAGGCAGGGCTTATAGGAGACCCCACAGGGGTTATCAAATTCACTAACTGGGCCAGTTCTGAGCTTCCTGACATGGAAGAGGGCAAGAGCTACATGTTGAAAAATGTAGTTGTCAACGAATGGGGAAGTAAGATCCAGATTCAGCTTAACAGGTCAAGTTCCATAGAAGAACTTGATGAAGACATCAAAGTCGGATCCTTAACTTCCACATACTTCGGAGCAATGGTGGACATCCAGACTGGTTCAGGCCTCATAAAACGTTGTCCCGAATGTAAAAGGGCTCTAGTTAAGGGTGCCTGTCCAGAGCACGGAAAAGTAAAAGGGGAATACGACCTGAGGATAAAAGCGGTTCTGGATTCCGGAACTTCCACTCAGGATATTCTGATTAACAGAGAACTTACTGAGGAGCTTGCAGGGCTTTCTCTCGATACTGCAATTGCAATGGCCGCGGATGCTCTTGATCCAGGGGTAGTTCTGGATAATCTAAAACAGGAACTGCTGGGTAGGTATTATACTGTAACCGGGCACAAGCTTGATCGCTATATCCTTGTGGATTCCATTACTCCAAAAACTTCTCTGGATAGAGAGATGATTGATGAAATGCTTGCGCTTAATGAAACACTTACGAAGCTGGAGGTGCAGTAAATGCCAGGTTTTTTCAGAGAAGCTGCCCGCAGGGTTTTTGCCCAGGAACTGAAAGATTCGAACCTGACCTCAAGGGATGAAAATGATCAGTATGCTCCACAGTATGTCCTGACGCCCACAGGAGCTAAAGTAAACCGTATCTTCCTTGTTGGCACACTTATCGAAAAAGAAGATATCGGTACTGATTCCGAGTACTGGAGGGGAAGAGTTTCAGACCCGACAGGTTCTTTCCTGGTCTATGCCGGACAGTATCAGCCTGAAGCTGCTCAATTCCTTGCTGAGTGCGAACTGCCAGCTTTTGTAGCAGTTGTGGGCAAAACCAGTACCTATACCACAGATGATGGGAATGTCCTGACTTCTATCCGTCCAGAATCTATCCAGCAGGTAGATGAACTTACCCGGGATCTCTGGGTGCTTGATACTGCAAAACAGACTCTTGAGAGGATAAAGGCAATTGAGGCAGAGGAAGATCAAAACTCAAAACTTGCAAAAGAACACTACTCGACTGATACCGGTTACTATCGCGCAATAGTCAAAAAGGCTCTTGAGTCTCTCAAAGAAATGGAATGAAACTAAAAAGAGTAAAAACCATACCATCAAAATCGGGGGTAAATGCCCCTTAATCTTTTTTATTCAGAAAATCTGCTTTTATTCTCAGGAATTTTCGTTCCTTTTTCTTTTTCCTGTCACTCTGTATCTTTTTTCAGGTATCTCAGGTCATTTTCTTCATTTGCCCTACAACTCTTCTATAGGAGTTACGCAGTTGGCGTTTCGCATATCTTTTTTAACAACTCATAAAGTATCCAAATTAATTTAACGTGTATTGAGGATTCCTTAAATATTCCGTCACTGCCACTCTTCTAATTTT